>OGRS01000047.1_pt1 | contig 121138 bp, 120 predicted proteins | sample 1553561 | NCBI WGS metagenome assembly OGRS01 (sample SAMEA2580103, study PRJEB22360) | human gut metagenome | biome: human gut; feature: human-associated habitat; material: faeces | place: Denmark | collected 2008/2010
AAATATAAAGGTAAGATTTTCAGAGAATAGGTGGTGAGCTTATGGACGAAAGAAATAACAACTTTGACTTCGATTTTAAACCGATAGGGCAGGCTATTAAAAAAGCTCGATTAGCAAAAGGTATGACCAGAGATGACCTTGCCCGCATTGTTGACTACGACCCCAGACATCTGCAAGCGATTGAAAACGAGGGGCAGCATCCAAGCCTTGAACTGTTTATTCAGCTTATCACGATGTTTGATATTTCGGTGGACGAATATATACATACAGGTAAAAAAGCGGAGAAAAGCTCTGTCCGCAGACGCTTAGAATCACAGCTTGACAACTTAAATGATAAAGAATTATCCGTTATCGAAGCAACCGCAAACAGTCTATGTAAGGCAAAAGAGCCAGAGGAGTAACCCTCTGGTCTTTCTTTTGCCTTTTCTTAATAGGCAGGGATACCGTAACCATAGATAACGCTACTTCCGACAGGATAGCTTCTCTGCCTGCAAGCATCGCCAGAGTTTCCCTCTATGGTGTAAACTGTACTATTTTCACATTTCTCTACGATACCTGTGTGGTCGATTATGCCATCTCCATCCCAGTCGAAAAAGATGATAGCTCCTGCTGTCGGCTCATAATCCATGTCCTGCCATTGTCCGTTACGCTGAAACAAATTTACACCGTCCGAACACAGAGCATATTTGGGAATAATGCTGCTTTCAATATAGCCGCATTGCTCGGCACACCAAGATACGAAGCAGGCGCACCATTCCACATGGCTGTCAAAACCGTACCACGACCAATACGGCTCACCACCCACATTACCGACCTGTGTTAAGGCAACCTCCACAATGGCTTGATTCCCTCCATCTGTAAATGCACGTCCGTATGGGTAATATCTCAAAACGTGAGAAACGTACTGCGTATCTCCATAGCTATCCCAACCTAACCGTTCTGCCTGTATAGCAGAGAACTCAACGGCATTTGTATAGGAATATCCGCCGTAGTTTGTTTTCGCCCACGAGATATAGCCGTTTCCAAAATTGTAACCCTGCAAAGCCAGCTTAATGCGTTCCATATCAATCAGATTTTCCACCTCAGCAGCTCTCAAACAGGCTGCTAAATTCTGAATTCCCACATCAATGGAATACTCTGGGTCGGTAATCCCATTCGGAGTATGGGGATACCTTGTGTTGTAACCACATTCCGAAGCCTGCATCGGGTCGCTGCCACGTCCTCCAGATTCCTGCATCATAACTGCCTTAATCAGCTCCGTGTATTCGGGAATGCCGTGTTGTTTTGCATATTGCCGTATCAAAGGCTCATAGGCTTCTACCTCCGCACTGACAGGAGTATAAGCATTGCTTTCACCTCCTCCACCGAAAAGGGAAACCGCACACCCGAACAACACAACAATCAGAATAATCACAACCGCTATCCATCCGCCTGCAACAATAGCGGAAATCAGGGCTTTTGTGCCTGCGATGATTGCTTTGACAGCGGCAATGGTCGCTTTCACCGTTGCTTTTGTTGCTTCGGCTGCCGCTTTTGCAGTAGCTTTTGCCACCTGTGCCGTCCTTTGAGTTGCTTTTATTGAAGCCTGTGCCTGCTTCTGCTCCGCAGCTTTCATTGCCCGTTTCGTCTTAAAATCGGCAATCTTATCCTTTGCCTTGACGATGTTATCCTTTGTAACCCGTACACTTTTCTGACCTTGTTTATTGAACTGGTGAATACTTTCGTCCTTTATACGGTCAGCCGCATAAGACATCTTATCGGAAGCATACTCGGTGGCAGAGCTTTCATCCGCATAATAGCCTTGCTCCGCCTTTTCCTTTGTCTTTGCATAAGCGGATTTCATACGCTCCGCAGCAATAGCAGCCTTATCAATGGTCTTAATCGTACCCTTGACCGCATCTCTGGTCTTTATCTTTGCCATACAAACCTCCTTTCCCAGAAGTTTTGTGTTCCTATCAGGATACCTTTTTCGCCACGACCACAAGCCTGCCGTTTGGGGCAGAGTATTCACAGGTGGAAAGGGTAAGCAGTTTATCCCCGTACTCTGCGTTTATGCCTGTGTCGTACAAAGCAAGCTCCTTGCACTTGGAGAGATATTCTTCAAAGGCTTCTGCATTTTCCGCATTGACAAAATCATAGTAACGAAAGCCCTCGGAACTATACTCAACGGTCTTGAATACGGATATGATTTCATATTCTGCCTGCTCAGTCAGCATATCGAACCGAATGGTCTTGTGCTGTTCATAAAAGCTCTTAGCCTTATAATCTTCCAACGCTCCAAACATCTTGCCGCCCTTGATATGATGACCGTAAATCAAAAGGTTGTCGCTCTCTGCGATAGTACAGTTTTCTTGGATATATGGTGTTCCCAAGTCACTATATTCCTTTTCAAAGTTGTGCTTCAGATAGAAATTCGGATTGTTCGGAGTCTGCATGACAGGATAATTGATTTCTGTTCCGTCAATGGAAAGCCAACCCACCATATCCTCATTTTGCAGATACAGCTCCTTGTATTTCTCAAGGACATCTTCCCCCTCGCTGACAGGGGTATCTTCTTTTGGTGATTCTTCAGGGGCATTCTCCACAAGCTCTGCCATCTGTTTAAAAACTTCGGTTTGCTTCTCTCTCTGTGCATAATGATGATAAATCCGAAAACCGCAAAAAGCCGCTGTACCCAACAGGGCAACAGCGGCGATAACACAAATCTGCATCTGATATTTTCTCATAATCCTATCCTTTCTCATCTGGAGTGTTCCGTTTGCCTTTTCGGGGCGGATAAGTCCCTGCAATATTCGGGATACCTCATCTTGATGCCCTCCATAAAATATGGGGCATATCCACAACAGAACAATTCATCGGGGGGGGGGTAAAGTCCTGCCCGTGTTCTTTTTCCGTGTAACCGTTCCAAAGGTTAAAAGCAAGGTGGCAGACCCTGACCGTACCGCTTGTCTGCCAGCCTCCGTGCATACCCTCTGGCTTAATACAATCCGTCTTGAAGTCAAACATCTGATTGATATTTGCTCTCGTTTCTTCAGAAATACCCATCACATAGAAAAAGGCTCTGTGATAGGTGTCGTTTACTTTACTCCTGCTCATCATTTCCAGAAAGAAATCCCGATGAGCCGCAGAGCGAAATTTAACATTAGACATTGAAAATCCTCCTTTCCTAAACCTCTCCGAACTTGGTTGTCATCAGCCTGTAAAGCTCGGTGTTGCGTGGGAACTTATTGACAAACGGCACAAGAGAGCTGCCGACTTTCAAAAGCCCTTGTCCTGCACCCACATTCGTGATATAGCTCATCTGAAAGTCGGAGATATTCAAAAGCTTAGCAAGTTCTATCCTGTCGGTAGACGCTTGATTGAGCATAATGATAAACTCGCTGTTTGCAAGCATTGTCCTCGCCGTATGGCTCTGCAAAAGGTCGTCCACGTTCTGGGTGATACCTGTACAATAAGCACCGTATTTACGCACACGCTTCCAGAGGGTAAAAAGGAAGTTCGCAGAGTATTCATGTTGGAACAGCAGATAAATCTCGTCAATGAAAATGAACGTGTTTCTGCCTTTGGCTCTGTTCTGCGTGATACGGTTCAAGATGCTGTCAAGGACAACAAGCATACCGATGGGCTGTAACTGTTTGCCTAAATCCAGAATGTCATAGCAGATAAGGCGGCTGTGGGTGTCCACATTGGTATGCTTTGCAAAGGTGTTAAGAGAGCCGTCCGTAAACAACTCGATAGCAAGGGCAATTTCCTTTGCCTCTAGCTCGTCCTGCTTCAGAAGCTCCTCACGGAAGTCCTGCAAGGTAGGCGGCGTTCCCTTATAGTTGCCCTGCTGATAGTAGCGGTACACGCCTGCCGTACAGCGGTCAATGATGGATTTCTGCTTCGCACCCATACTTGTGCCACCAATAAGCTGCTCACAAAGAGATAAAATAAACTCCGATTTCAGAATGACAGGGTTTGCACCGTCACCGTAATCGGAGTTCATATCCATAGCATTGATATGATTTTCACTTGTCGCAGAGATGTGAATGACCTCGCCCTGCATTGCCTTAACAAGCGGCGAATATTCCCGCTCTGGGTCTATGATAATCACATCGGCATTGGGGTCAGTCAGAATGATATTCGTCATTTCTTCTTTTGCCGTAAAGGATTTACCCACACCAGACACACCAAGAATAAAGGAATTCCCATTCAAAAGATGGCGGCGGTTGGCGATAATCATATTTTTAGAGATTACATTCTGCCCATAATACACACCGTCTTTGTGGTAGATTTCCTGCACACGGAACGGGATAAACACCGCAAGGCTCTCCGTTGTCAGCGTTCTTAGTGCATCAATCTTCCTTACGCCAAAAGGCAACGCAGTATTCAGACCGTCCATCTGCTGATATTTCAGTACCGCAAACTGGCACAAATGCTTTCTTGCCGTAGTAAGGAGAGCTTCGGTATCATTGTCAAGCTGTTCCTTTGTTTCAGCCGTATGCACCATTGTAAGAACGGAAAACATCATTCTCTGGTCACGGGTGGTCAAATCGTCCAGAAACTCCTTGCTTTCCTTGCGCTACTGCTCCAAATCGTAGGGGATAACAGCAGAAAAATTGTTGTTCTGGTTTTGCTTTCTCTGTCAGTTCGTGATATTTGTTTCTACCCCTAAAAGACGGTTTTCCACCTCACGCACCGCTTCGTCCGTGGGAACGGGATCGACATCAACGGACAGCATCATATTTCTGTTTAATTCGCAAAATTCGGCTACCATACTGTCCTTGATATAAGCGGCATACTCACGCAGGAAAATCACACGCCCGTATCTGTCGCCGATTTTGAAATAATCTTTTTCAAATTCAAACGTATCAGGACAGATAAAGTCCTTAAAGTCATGACCTTTCCGCATACTCTGCACCATGTCAAAAGAAAATGCGGTTTCTTCTCCCGTGTGGTAAAAATCGTGGAAGATACGCAGCTTTTCTTCTGCGTCAAGCTCCGTGCATTTCGAGCCTAACCGAGAAAAATGGGAAATCAGGTCTGTCCCCACACGGGCAAAGTAGTTCCTTGCTTCTTCAATATTTTTCTTGCAGACAGAAATTGTTACATACTTATGCTGCACAATGGAATTTGCTCCCGTTGCTTTATCCAAAAGCATTTTGTTGTACTCTGTGCGGTACTTATCCAAACCGTCCTCCGCCATAGGAATTAAGATGTTCCGTTCAAAATCCGCTTTATTCAATCGGCGGTTGTTGATGGTGATTTTCGTGGTCGCACCGCTGTCAAGGGCATTCAAAAGCTCCGAGTATTCAAGGAACATCGCTTCCTTGTCCTCACGGCTTGCCACGGCATAGTTAATATCTTCAAACCGAAAGGTCTTTGCATACTTGTTCTTACCGACAAGAAAAATGCCGTCTTCCCAGATGGTCTTAATCGGAATGACCGCCTGCACCGACTTCGGTACAACAAACTTTTCCTTATCCTGCTTGAACAGATTCCTAAGCGTTTTTATCATAGTCTGCCTCCTTCTGCGTTTTTGATTTTCTTGCTTTCTTTTTCTCTGGCTTTACCGTCTTTCGTTTCTGCTTTTTAGCGACAGGTAAGCCTTTTTCACATGTTTTAATATTTGGCTTTAATGCTTCATAGTAGAGATTATCTGGATAAAACATCAGCTTTTTTGGCATTAAAAGCTCTGACTTTATCCACGCCCACACAAACTGCTCAGCGGTCATTCCGTTGTATTTTACAAAGCCCATAATTGCAAAAGGCAAAGCACCTAAGATACAGACCCAACTAAGCGTTTCCGTTCCAAAGTACGGACGGAACAGGAAAAACAACCCTACTGCCACGCCGCAGGCAAAGACAGAAAAAATGAACTGCCTAAGCGACAGTCCAAAAAACATACTTTCCGTATAATTACGGATTTCCTTATTTATCTTGACTTCCAATCAATCGCACCTCCTTTTTGGCACAAAAAAATCGCCACCTTTCACAAGTGACGATTTCATTTCACAATCTTTCCTTTTAATGAATGAGCCAACTGTAATCCTGTCTGCAATCCACTACATAATCTGCATACACAATATCATCTACGATTTGGAAGATTATCATATAGCGTTTCTCAAACAGTATAAAGCGGTAAGCATTTCTTGGGATATATTCCCCTGTGAGCCACGGACATCTCTGCGGCATCAATTCTAATGAATTTGCTGCCTTTTCAAACTCTGTCGTCAGCCGTTCCGCCGCTTCTGGACTAACCTGAGCCAGAAATGCAACGTGTGAAACAAGCATTTGTGTTGCCCGTTCCGATACAATGACACGGTATTTATTTTGCTGTTTCACAACCTGCCGCCTCCTTGATTGCACTGCGCATCATCGCAGCGACTTCATCAACAGAGTAGCCTTTGCTTCCACGCATTCTGTCCTCCTCGACAGCAAGCAATTCTTCACGAAGTTTCAGCATTTTCTCTCTGCGGTTATAGGTTTCGATGTCCATAACGACTAAATCTCCCTCACCGTTCTTGGTAAGGAATACTGGCTCTGCGGTCTTTCTGCACATATCGGCAATCTCGTTGTAGTTCTGACGGATTGCTGCGGATGGACGGATATTCATAACGACACCTCCTAATTGTTGATAGTAATATTCTATCTATATTATAGTTTTTTTATGCCACCAAGTCAATATGAGCAGAAAATTTTACATTTACACAAGCCCGTAATCTTATTGGCAGCACCATCCCTCCCTGACATCTCCCGTCGATAGAAAAAGAATACTGCGTTTGGGAATATAGGCGAATCCAGAAACAGAATCTCCGATTTCGAAGATTTCGTTATCGTCCGCTTTTTCAAACTTTCCGACCAAACCTTTTTCAGCAGGCAGGTCGTAAACTTCTGAAGCTTCTATAACTTCTCCGTTTAACAAGTGGATATGATAAATCTGGTAATACTTTTGTTCTTTTTTCATTTTGATTTTCCTTTCTACTACAAGCAAGTTCCTTTGCTTTCCAATGCTCCATTCCCAATGCTTTCAGCATTCGGTACTTTGTTTTGGTTTTCTTCCATTGTTTCCAATAAACCGCTCGAATTCTACGCCTTGCCCATTTATCCGTTGTTTTGAGAAGTCCTTTCATATCTGCAAGTCTAAAGTATTCCACCCATCCTCGCACATACTCTTGATACTTCTTTTCTCGTTCTGCATTGCTAATGCCTTTGTTCCTATCAGTAAGTTCTCTGATTTTATTTTTCATCTTGTCTACTGACTTTTGATGTACTCTAAATCTGCATTTGCCCCGTATCTATAAAAGGTATAGCCTAGATACTTAACTTTACTGATGTGAGCCACTTCCGTTTTCTTTCTATTTACCTTTAGGAAAAGTTTTCCTTCGATAAACGGAATGATGTTCTTCAACGTTCTTTCTGCACTCTTTCTGCTCTTACAGAATATCATACAGTCATCTGCATAGCGGACAAATCTATGCCCTCTGTGTTCCAGTTCCTTGTCCAACTCATTTAGCATTATGTTGCTGAGCAGCGGACTCAATGGTCCACCTTGTGGCATTCCAACTTCTGTACGCTCAAATTTTCCGTTTGCTATTACTCCTGCATTCAGATATTTGTGTATCAATGAAATCGCTATGCCGTCCTTGATGGTTCGTGACAATACCTCGATTAACTTACTCTGACATACGGTATCAAAGAACTTTTCTAAGTCCATATCCACTACATATACATAGCCGTCATTTACGTTCTTTTGGCATTGTCTTAGGGCATCATGTGCCCCTCTTTTCGGTCTGAAACCAAAACTGTTCTCTGAGAACCGCTCCTCAAAGATTGGCGAGAGTTCCTGTGCGCTTGCCTGTTGAATCACTCTATCGACAACCGTAGGTACTCCCAGCTTTCTGTACTCGCCTTTTGTCTCTTTGGGTATTTCTACCCTTCGAACTGGGTTGGGTTTATATTTCCCACACCTTATCTCTTGGATTAAGGTTTCTTGATTTTCTCTAAGGAAGGGCAGAAGTTCATCTACCTGCATACCATCGATTCCACCTTTGCCTTTGTTTCTTTTGACTTGCCTATAGGCATCGTTAAGATTATCTTTCCGCAAAATCAATTCCAAAAGATTGTTCGTCCAATAGTCTGTGATGACACCGCTCTTTTCAGTAATCTTAGCGTAGTCGAACACTTCTGCATACTCTCTCTGTTCCGCAGATACCATTTGCAGATAGTCTTACATATGAAGTTGTCTGTTCTCAAATCTACTTTCAGTTACATTCATTGCTTGTGTCTCCTAAAGTTCCGTCCTTCCCATGACGTTTGCAGCCGTCTTGGTACTATGACTTCTGCTGACTTCTCGCCATTCGTTGTTACTCACGGAGTTCACATCGTGCCCTGTGGGTATACTCTGTTTCCATCCGCTGACGAAACCTCCCTTGGTACCACACGCCACATTCTCTCCATATATCTGCCACATTTACTATAGTTAATTCCGAGTAGTTATTGGATTTCAGTTTGTTTGGCAACCTTATCCTTAACTGTAGCCTGATGTGATTTCTGTCCGTCAGACCAGAGATTTGCCTCCACCTTCCTTCAGATTCGCAGTCGCCTACGACACCCTTGGTCTTAGCTATATCCTTCCCACTACTAGGGCGGATTAGGAACTTTCATCCATTAGCGGTGTGCGCCGCAAGACACACCAAAAAATAAGCCTGCCTAAGCTGATTTAGACAGACTCATTTTCTCATGCCTCATAATTACAATAGACATCCTCATCAATTACCGTATAAAGATTTATCCATCTTGGAGTACCGCAAAGTTCGATAAAATAAGGCTTTCTGCCACCCTTCTTATATCTTTCCGAATTCCATTTTCCAATTCTCTCATAGCTAACAAAGATATGTGTAAACAAGCCAAAGGTACTGGGCTTGTCCGTATAAGGCTTAATTCGGAACATTTCTGAACACGATGTAGGCACTAGAATTATAACGGATTGCGTTTCCATACCTGTCATAAGTGTTGGAAAACCTAATTGTGCCAAAGTCACCCGCAGCAAATGCCGTTGTCGCAGGCAAAACGGACAATGCCGTAACCGCAGCCATAAAAACAGCCGTAATCTTTTGGAATAATCTACGGAATTTCATCATTTACCTCCTGTTCTCTGGGTACGCTCTTTGGAATGAGCTTGGTTATCCGTTCATCACGGAACACTGTTTTTTCCTCTGATTCGGCTTTTCTTCCTCCACAATGAATTAAAATGCACATCTCAATGCCATTGTGAGATTTGCCTGTGCATCGGCATCCACAAGCAATACTGTCTTGCTTTGCCAAGCTGATACTCAGATTGACCGCTGTTGTTGTCTTACCGACACTGCCTTTCTGATTGGTCAGAGCAATTACTTTGCAATTTGACATTTATACGTCCTCCTTTCACATAAATTTAGCCGCTTTGTCAAGGCGGCTATGTAAAGTTCTTCAGAACACAAAAAGCCGACTGGCTTTTCCACCAATCGGCTATGTAAGAGGAGTGTTCGCTCTTGGCTATCCAGATATATATGATTTTTATTTTCTCTCATAAGCATTTCCCACCTTTCTTAATTTTTATTATATATAAGAAATATGGCAATGCTTAAATGTGTAAATTTAAGTCATTTTTATTATCGTGACGGAGCAAATAATCTAATTTTTATAAGTAGTAAATCAGTAGTAAATTGATTGCGGAAATCTCAGAAATACCAGAAATATCAACATTTAAGACATGAAAATTAGTGTATTGCCGTGGCACACGAAAAGCACTCGTATCATATTTTAAAGTCCTCCTGATTTGCGTTAGTTTGCCCTGTTTTGCCGCGATTTGCCGGGTATGTAGTTGCCGCTGAGATTGTTAAAACAATCACAGAATAAGCAAATCGGGGCAAGTTGAGGCCGTCAATCGTAGTAAAAACGTAGTAAGAAAAGGGGTGTGTTACTACTCATCATTATTAGGTACTAGGCAATTCTTCTTATTTTTCTATTGGTGCTATTATTTGATAGTTTAAATCTAGTTTTGTAATTGAATAAACTTTCGATTCTACAATTTCATAATCTTTACTTTTGGTTGTAGGGTTTCTCTTAGTGTTAAATAAAACTATATTTTTCCCTGGCGGATTTAATGAACTGTAAAATCTTATTCCATCAAAGCCTAATTCCTTAATAAACTCGCATAAATATTGTGTCGCATAATAGTCATTTTCATTTCCAAAATTTGGAGTAGAGAAGGCAGTTGATATTATGCTTAAATCCAAACTTTTTCCTGCTTTCTCTTCAGGATCCACATAGCAAAAATCAAATAATCTTAATGTTTTCAGTATTTTGATAGTTGCTACACTTACCTCCTGAGTTAAATTAGGTCTAACTTCCATCATTGCAGTTTTTAAGTCTTCCGCTATATATAAATAGCTAATATTTTTAGGATTTGCTCTTCCCCCTGAAGTTTTATCTTTCGGAGGCGCATCCGATTGTTCTGCATCATATCCCCAAAATTTCTTTTCTTTTTCAAATATTAGTTCAATTTCTTCCATGATAGATTGGCTGTCATTTTTCATACATAATAGCATAGCCAAGCAAGCTTGCATATCTGACATATTATCTAAATTAAAAGAAGATTTTCCATTTTCAATATCCGGAAAATGCTTTAAAATAATTTGACGTATTTGCTCCAATTCTTCCTTAAAACATTCCCAAGGGGTACTAAACACCCTGGCCCTATAATAAACTTCATCAGCATGTATTTCATGAACTGCATATTTCTGTATTCTTTTCAATTCATCTAATATCTGACTTTTAGGAAAATACCGATTATTATATTTAATTTCTGTTTCAAATTCTCTCCATTGTCTTTCTGTTTGGTGAAACAGGAAAAGTAAAAGCATCATCCACTTATTATTTTCATCCATAAATTTACTGTTCTCTCCTCATCCATTGCTTTCCTTAGTATATCAAAATATTCCCTCTTTTACTAGCTTCTACATGCTAGATTATAAGAAAAACGCCCTGCCAAAGCAGAGCGCCTTCATCCTTTCCATATTATACTATCCGAAACATTTTCTGTGAAACTGTCCCTTCTCCATTTATCTTTTACATTTCCTTCCTGGCATTCTCCAGTTCTTCCACCCGCTTTAACTCATATACGGCGTCCTCCAGCCCCAGATGGGTATAGGTGTTCAGCGTTACTCCGATATCGCTATGCCCCATCAGATACTGGAGCGTCTTTGGATTCATACCTGACTTCGCCATATTACTGCAGTAAGTATGGCGGCAGACATGGGGTGTAATATTCGGCATCTGAACCCGGTAAATGTCGTTGTATCGTTTTACCATATGGTTAAACCGATGCTCCCAATGCATTGCCACCAGGGGAAGCCCCTCTTTATCTGTAAACAGGAATCCTGTGTATCCGTCCACCACTCTCTCATACCTTGGTGCTTCCCGGTCCTCGATGATGGCCTGGAAACACCGGAATACGTCTTCGGACATCGGCAGCTTCCTGGTTCCAGCATTGGTTTTCGTTGACTCGATAACCAGCCACATATCAGAAGTTGTCGCCTACTACCACCGCAGCAAACTCAAAACATCTGCGCCAATCCGTCAATGATGCTGTTTCTTCGCCCGCTGATACTTAAACTCCAGTTGTTCACCAAATACAGCCTAAAAGTAAGTAATCGTAGCCGTATTCGCCAAAGTTTTCTCGCATTATTTTACAAAAAGGGGAATCCCTATTTAATTTTCTATTTTTGTTCATTTGTTCCCATGCTTATCATTTCACTGTTTCTTACTAAAAATTTTGAACTCCCCTTTCTATATTTTTTCGAAAATAGGTTGAATTTATCCTATTATTGGATATAATAAAAGTAAATAGCAAAGGAGGTCTCGTTATGAATATCAACACAAAAAATCTAGTTTCCATCACTGATGCCAATCAAAACTTCTCTAAAGTAGCCCGCCTCGTAGATGAGAACGGTTCTGTTATCATATTAAAAAACAACGTCCCCCGATATTTAGTCATGGAATTCAGTTCTGCTGAAGAAGAACAACTTGCCGCCGATGAAGATGTCATGTCTATTTCCAAACGTCTCATTGAAAAGAACCGGCAGGCTTACGAGGTACTTGCCAAATGATCCGATTATCCAAGCCACAGATACTTTTGCTGCATGAACAACTCATTGCAGAAACCGGAGGGTCATCGGGCCTGCGCGATGAAGGAATGCTGGACTCTGCACTGAATACCCCCTTCCAAACCTTTGCTGGAAAAGATGTCTACCCATCACTCCAGCAAAAGGCAGCCCGTCTTTGCTTTGGCCTGGTAAAAAATCATCCCTTTGTAGACGGGAACAAACGTATCGGCGCACATGTTATGCTGGTGTTCCTCGCCTTAAATGGGATCGAATTACAGCATACGCAGACAGAACTGTCCGAGGTCATCCTGCAATTAGCGGCAGGCACCCTTCAATCCACTGATTTACTGGACTGGATACTCTCACATCAGATATAGTAACAAGCGATGATACTCTTTTTTAAGAATATCATCGCTTTATTGTATCATCTATAAAAACTTGTCACATCAAGGCTCTTTCGAAAATGGTGTAGTAGTGGTGTAGTAAGCGCCTTTCTGCTTCGTAAACCCATTGATTTTACTGGCTTTTCCGGGACTTTTCAAGATACTGCCGTGGCAGATGAATAATACTTTTATCATGTTCGCATTTCTCCTTATATGTTGGTTTTTTTCTGAGAAATTATATACTTCATTTCGCTATGTTACACTGAACTACATTTTTTACAATTTACCGAAAGCATTATAATGTAAACTCTATGATTACTTTTCCTTTTCATATACAATTTTACACTGTTGGCAAACTTTCTTTGTTAGTAACAGATTCCATGCATGCATTCTACTATGCCAGCGTTTATTCTTCAGAAATGTATTCCAATCCATTTCTAATACTGTTTGTAACTCATAGTTATCATCAAACTTACATACAATAACATACTCAAACTTCTGATTATCTGGTATATTTGATTCTGGTTCTTCTAATCCATAAAACACACTTGTTGTATTGCTACTCGTTGATTTTATACTGTATCTATCACCTTTTCTGCTAATCGCATCAATATTTTCTGTTCCTACTGGTGCGGGTGAAAGATTAGGCAAACCAGGTGTATTATTATATAGTTCTATTGCCAAATATTCGCCAAGTTCTCCAACTACATTATTTGTTCTAATAACCCCACGGTGTTTTAATTCTTTTATGGCCATACTATACAGTTGAATTATTTCTTTAGTTTCTTTTTCTTGCAAATTAATCATTTTATCCTCTATTCCTTTTAATATTCAATCTTTACCATATTCTCTTTTCAAAATGACTATCTATTCTAAAATCTATTCTTTATTCTCATGTAAAGTTGGATGTTGCATGTAAAAGATTTTTTTCTGCCGTTCAATTTCTGTTTTTAACTGCTCTTTTGTAGGCAGATAAGTCAAATATTTTGACATAAACAGTCGGTCGTTGTCATGAAGTACCGAATATCTGGCAATATCCTCATCTGTTTCTGAACACAGCAGAATCCCAATGGTAGGGTTATCTCCCTGCCCTCGCTTTAAATCATCATACATACGCACATACATATCAATCTGTCCCACGTCTTGATGAGTAATTTTGCCCATCTTCAAATCGATTAGGACATAACACTTAAGTTCAATATTATAAAAAACGAGATCAAGATAGTAATCCGAGGTTTCCGTTACAATGTGCTGTTGACGAGCCACAAAGGCAAATCCTCTCCCCAGTTCCATCAAAAAATCTCTAATATGTGAAAGAATGGAGGACTCTAAATCTCCCTCTAAATAGGTATCTTCATTTTTAAAACCGAGAAATTCCGCAATCACTGGACTTTTAATCAATTCAAATTGATTTTTCTGAAATTCCGCAGTTTTCTGTTTCATTTCTTCAATTACAGCCTCTTTTTTCGGCGTCTGAAGAAGTCTGTAATAATATTGCGTACTAATATTACGGTCTAACGTTCTTGAGCTCCAACTCTCGTCAACCGCCTCTTTCATATACCAATAGCGTGCATTTTCATCTGTAACACGAAGAAGACTCCTAATATGCGTCCAGTTAAGATTGTGAACGCATGCGTTCATAATCTGCTCATCGGGAAAGCACTGATAAAATTTGATGTAATAATGCAAGTTTCTTTTGGAATAATTTTTACCAAACTCCTTTGTCAAATCCTCTGCCAAGGCAGAAATCAAACCTCTACCGTACTCTGCACGTTCACTGCACCCAGTTCTTGCTCTACAATTCGTTTACCTATATTCCAATAGGTAAGCATCATTGCCTTACTGGAAGCACTATAGGCAGCCTCTTGTCCAGAGGAAATAATGCTTTTAATTTCTGTAATAACTGACTGGTATGGAGTCAAATGTTTTTCCATCATGTCACCTCGATTCCCCATAATAATTATATTTTAACTTGCTTTTCCTGTCGTATCAAGACTCTTTCAAAAATGGTGTAGTAAGCGCCTTTCTGCTTCGCAAAACCATTGATTTTATTGGCTTTTCCGGGACTTTTCAAGATACTGCCGTGGCAGATGAATAGTATCTTTATCATCTATTTTCTACCTCTTTCTTTTGAAATGATATGCTGGTTTTTACCCTATTTTATGCGGATGTTTGAGATTTTTGGATATTTCTTTCTTCACTATATCTTTGGCAAATCATAGCATAAGTTTGCATACTTTTTCTTTCAATCATGCTAAAATGTCATGTTAAATTAGTGTTTTATCATTATCGATTTCTGCTTGATATATCGCTCAACTGATTACTACTACTTTTTTCAATTCCTCTTTCGCATCTTCGAGTCCCAGATGTGTGTATGTATTAAGAGGACACCAATATCGGAGTGCTTCATCAGATACCGAAGAGTCTTGGGATTCATACTAGATCTCGTCATATTAACTACAATATGTATGCCTGCATACATGTTGTGTTACTTTCGGCATCTCTGCTTTGTATATCCTGTTGTATTTTTCTCTTATATGCTGAAAGTATTTTCCCCAGTGTAAAGCAACCGTAGGTTTATCATTTTACAACAAATAAAAAAGCCTTAGTTGAGGCCTTTTTCTATTGCACTATTGCATACAAGAGAGATAATTTTTTGCCAATACTGTTCACAATCCTTTCTTGCTCTGCTACAGGAGGAAGGGGAGCAGAGCCCTCTTTAACATATCCTGGGTTAGCTGATTAATGGATGTTGAATTTCCATCGTCAAATATACCTCGGAATTGGCTTGAACGCAGATAGTGCAGAACATATTTGTAATAGCTCGTTTTATAAACAGCCATAAATACACCAAATGATGCAGGTTCTTTCAAATTACCAATAAGTGCACATTTTCCAACCATTAGGCAATTCAAATGGCAACTCATCTTCAATACAACGATATTTACCATCAGAGTACATCTCATAATAAAATATTATCGGAACATTCTTGGTAAAATTAAAATCCTATTCGAGCTCTAATGTCATTTAACCACTCGCCTTTATATTTAAAGAACCTTGGTCCTGCAATCGAATATTTCTTTCCAGATATAAGCTTTGCAGCAGCTGTCAATGACATTTCCTTCCCCTTATATTCCACTTTTCTATCACCGACAACCTTACACTTAATACTCGGATCATCATAATATTCGATTTCTTCTCCTACTGAAATCTGACATTTAATAAAAGAAAAATTCTCCGCTTTTTCATGGCTTTCTGTGTCAATTTCCTGTGCCAACTGTTCCTCCAGTGCCTCTACATCACTTGGAACAACTAATTTCAGATTTTCTTTGCAATCGTGGATTTCTGCCATTGCTTCCAAAATTGCATAGGCTTCTTCCGGCTTCATTGCGTAGAATTCACGAATCCTTTTCTGACCATTAAAGTCATCAATAGAGCGCAATTCTGGATTTAGCTTATCGATAATTGTATGAAGCTTTAAGTCCGATAGTCTTGAGTTCACTTCGTACGTCGCATATACTCGGAATGCAAACGGAATACACTCGCTGCGATTTAATTGCTTCAATCGCTTGTCTATATCATCTGCATATCCTATTTTCACATAATCTGGGAAAGAAGGATTTGTGAGAATGTATATTACACCTTTTTTATCACTCATATACTTTTTCTCCGTTTAATTTAAAATATTTTTAGCTTTCCCAAAATGCAAATTTTGCCCTTGGGCTTTGCACTTTGAAAAATCACTTTAATAAGCAATCCTAAAATAATCCAAATACGCTTTATATTTATCCTGTGCCGTCAAGCATGTATCTGTCAGATAGCCTTTTTCGTTGTTCCATTCTTTCAATCCACGATAATAGAACATCTTTAGATTATCCTCTATGATGAATGGAACAATATTATATTTCAGGCATTCTTTAAACATAATCAGTCTGCCAACACGACCATTTCCGTCCTGGAACGGATGAATACGTTCAAACTTCACGTGGAAGTCCAATATATTTTCAAAAGTCTTTTCTTCTTTTCCATTATACTCCGTCAGCAGACCTTTCATTTTATCGGCAACTTCTTCCGGAAGTGCTGTATCCATTCCACCTACTTCGTTCGGTATCTTTTTATAATCACCTACAGCAAACCAATCTTTTCTGGAATCACTAGTACCATTCTTCAGAATCAAATGTAACTCTTTGATGAACTTCTCTGTCAGCGCTGCCTTTGCATTATCAATGATCACATCAATACAGCGAAAATGATTGGCTGTTTCAATCACATCATCCACATTCAGCACTTCTTTTTCTACACCTATGGTATTGGTTTCAAAGATATATCTGGTCTGATCATGTGTCAGGCGGCTGCCTTCGATATGATTGGAGTTGTATGTTAAATCAATCTGTGTCTTATGGTAAATCCCGCCAGAATACTTATTTTTTTTCTGCTCCTGCAAAATTTCCAGCAATGTTATCGGCCGTTCTTTCTTCTTGTTGGAACGCTCAGGTTTTTCAACATTTTCAGGAATTTTCCAAGTCTTTCCGGTAAGAAATGCACCGTTCACTCGTCCCTGAGCACAATAATTTCTAACACTACGCTCTGAAATATTCCACTTTTTTGCTATTTCAATAACTGAACGGTATCTCATCTGCTATCCTCCGTCATAAATCAAATCAAAAAAACAACACTCATCTACTGCTTAGTATATCACATTATCGGCAAAAATATCAATCCTTATCTCTTCCACAGCTCTGTTTTTCAACCGATAAGCAATGTCTTATTTACTCCACTTCAATAAAAAAATAGTATTTTTATCATATCTTTTATATCCCTTCATAAGCCTTCAAACCTTGATACAATCGAACATTAGCAATTCGATTGCCATGTATTACGGGCTTTCCGGCACTTTTTTCGATTTTTGTTAATAAAGTTAAGCTCCATTTTAGCACCACAAACAAGACAGTACATATAAAGAACGCCATCCGCTGAGGCTATCCATTCCATTTTGCATGTCAGAAGTCTCCTAACTTTTTCAATTTAGCATTTTACAGAGTCTTTTTTAACATTATGTAATCATCCGTTCGGTATTCTTCGTAAAATCCGTTTTTTAGGAAAAGAGAAACTGCAGGATTGTCAATTACAATATCATCAAACATGAATTCAATTCCATTTTGCTTTGCACATTCACACAGGAGGTTAAGGCCTAGGGAACCGTAACCTTTCCCACGATACTTTGCCATAACAATTATATCCGCAATATATATTTGCCTGTTCTCGTCAAAGTGATATGCTATCTCACCAACAAACATATTATTATCATCGAGAATATATCTATAAAACCTTTTACCATCAGGATTTCTTACCCAGTAATCATACCAACTTTCCCATTTATCTTTTGGAAAGTGAATTGTACCACCCCACTTTTTATTAAATTCCATGGTTTTTTCATCATTTATTAATTGCTCCCGAAACCACATGTCTTCTAATGAAGGAACAACCAATTTAATCATGTTTTTATCTCCTTCTTAACAATTTTTACAATATACATTTTATCAAGAAACCATGAATACTTCCTCCATTCGATAAATTGTATAACCCTTCACAACCACTATGAGAACTGCTACCCTTTTAGAGTATCCTTTTTCTTCTATTCATCTGATAAAAGTTCCGTAAAATCACGCATTACTATCTGTGATAGTAAGAGCAAGTTTTGACTATTGTGAATGTACCGACCCTTACACAAACTGGAAGCTATCGCTACAGGCAGCTACAGATCTCAATAATATTCTCAACAATATAATCTGGCTTTTCATCATCTCCAGTTATTTGCCAATAACCGCCAAAGCCTTGTTTTATCCATATTGTTCGCATTCCCATTTTTTTAGCGGGCATAATATCATTATCTATTCTATCTCCAATCATTATTGCCTTATTAGCCTCACACTTAGCCCTTTGCAAAGCAATTTCAAAAATTTTAGGATTTGGTTTTGACACACCTTCTTCTGCCGAAGCAATAACTAAATCAATATATTTCATAATCCCCCATTTTTCTAATCTGCTTTTTGTTCCCAATGATTGATTAGCTATGACACCAATACGATACTTTTTATTTAATATCTCAAGGCAATAGGGGACATCTTTATATAAAATTTCATCTTCGATATACCATTTCCTTTTAGGAAGATGATATTTTATTCCTAATTCAATATCGCCTTTTTTATTCTGTTTATAAAATTCTAATGCTTCATCATAAATAAAAGTATAATCTAACTTTGTAAATTCTGCTATATCACGAAAAATGTGTTCATAAACCAAATGCTCATCAACAAGAGTTGAGCCAACATCAAAAAATATCCATTCTATAATTCCAAACATAAATTTTACCTCTCAAATTTGTTTATTGAATGCTTTTCGTAGTTCATTACTTTTTGACAGCACAAACTCAAATACCATTTTTTAAATTTTATCCCAAACCCACGTGATTCTTAGTAAATCTACGCAAATTCACGAGAAAATGGTATAGTAAGATCACTTAGCGTCATTCCTTTTTCAGAATAGCATACTGAGATGCATAGATACGCCTTGCTTGTTTCTTGTTGAAAACATAATCAAAGATAGCGTGCGCCGCTTCAAAAGTACAGCCTATCCCCTGATAATCAGCATCCAACAAGGACTACATGTATCACAAACTGAACTTTCATCATCCGGTTCTTCTGTTCTTGAATATGCATCTATCTCACTAATCACTTTACCTGCGTGTTGAAGTATAATTGCGGAATAATACTATGTTTCATTTATACGTTTTTCATTTCTTCTTTCACTTCATTCACCGTATACAACTTCATAAGAGATTTAGCTAATATGTTGGCTTATGAAATTTTTTATCAGCGTTGCGGCTTCTTCCGCATTGGAAAAAAGAGAAGGGTGCCCTCCTTTTGGGAAAAGATATATGGAAGATTCAGAAAGCATAGAAGCCATTTCTCTATACTCCTCTTCAATATTGTTTCGGCAACTTTCATCTTCTCTACTTCCCATGAATAGGATAGGCGTTTTTAATTCTTTCAACGGCTTATGGAATAGCGGACGCTTTTCCTCCGCACACTTCAATAAAGCTTCTGTATCAAGGTCAACTACCTTTTCCCAGTCTGCGCCCTGGCACCATTCGTAAAACTGTCTTGACTGTATATCTTCTTTTGCCATTTTCCTTTCAGATAAAAGATTGGTGGAAAAATCCTCATTAAGAGTACGTCCATCAAAGCTGTCCGCAATAACTACATGAAACAAGTCAGGGCGTTCCAGTGCCGCATTAACAGCCGCCCACGCTCCGCCGCTTGTTCCGATAAGGCTGGCCTTTCCACATTGTAAATGTTCCGTAAGTGCGACTGTCTGCAAAGCTTCGTCATGCCACATATCCGGTGTAAAGCTTTCTACTCGGTCGGACTGGCCGTTCCCTAAAAAATCAATCAGAATACATCTGAAATTTTCTTCATATAGTGGCATGAGGAGTTCAGACATTTTCGAAGAGGCGGTATTGCCATGCAGGAAGATAAGCGGCTCTCCTTGTCCGTATTCTTCATAAAAAACAGACTTGTCCTGATAGTTAAAATATGCCATATTTGCACCTACCTTTCTTTTGCTTTATCTACCCCTTGTTTTTGATACTCTGGAAGAACAAGCAATTCTGTAATCGTACCAAAAAAATATCCGTCTGTAAGAATACGCAAACATCCTACAAGCAATTTATTATCATACGCTGTAATATTCATCGTTCTAGATAATGCGGTTTGTGTGTGCTTCATATCATAGTCTCCTCTCCATATTTGATTTGCAAGGAAAATGAAGGCCGAAGCAACAAGTTTAGTATCATTAACTTTATATTCCATTGTATTCCTCCGTTAGTTACAAGACAGCCTTTTTCAAATCAGAAATAAATTGTGCCTGTTGCTTTTTCAGATAAGATTTTACAAAAGGCTTCATAAAGAATTTTTTGACTGTTACGTATTCTGTAAAATCAATCTCCGTTTTATTATCTTTGGAAGTAAAAAGACCAATCCAATGTCCTTTCATGTTGCTGTTTTCCATATCAAATTCCCAACGCTTATATGGCTCTGTAACAGTGATTGTAAAAGTGGTCGGATAACCTTCTTTGGTATATTCTATAAACTGCCTGCTACTTATGACTTCTGTTTTACTCAAATCACTACGCCATGTGTAATTTTTAACTGCCGTAATAATTTCCCACACTTTATGAATATCGCAGGAAAGTGTCACTTTTATATTTGAAGTTGTCATCTTCAGCACCCCCACAGATTTCAAATTTTCATTATCTCTCATTTTTACACAGCAGTACGGTAATATAAACTTGCCGTTCTTTCTATTTGATTTTCAAGTATCATATTCTATGAAAATACTTTATTTTTTCTGCTGGTTTTTCATCTAATCCTACTGAAGCATATGGATCTGCTATACAGCTATTCTACCAGAAGCCGCCGTCCCTTTCCACACATTATCAATAGATAGAGTAACTTCTATTTCATTCTATTGTAACCGTCCAAAAATTCTGCGGATTTCCTGATTTTCAGGAACCTCCTATAATTGTAGTCGATATATATTTAGAATGTTTCACTACAATGATGGGGATCAGTTGCAGGTATGCTAAAAGGGAGATACACATTTTGTGCTGTCTCCCTTTTACAATAACTGTCATAGCTACGTTCTCTTAATCATGGTAAATTAATGGTAACATAAGCCTTTTCATTTTACGACTTCAATATCAAAGAATTCCACTTTCCCGTCTTGTGCCATAAATCCGATTTCATACTCCGTCTTTTCATATACACGATATGTAAAAGCGGCCCTTTCTCCGATAAATATTTCTACCATATCTTTATCCATAACCACTTTTACATCTATCACTTCTCCTTCCTTAAACAAAAACGGCTTTTCACATACCCGGATGCCATCCGGTCCCGGATTTTTGGGCGTCCCTACATTTGTGCAGGATTCCCTCCAAAACGGGTCCACATCCATCGGAAGATTTACAAGAGAGAGTCTTTTCATTCCACTTTCTATCCGAAGTTCAAGACATCTTGACGCATCCCGGTTTGATTTCAATAGCAGTCCGCAGTAATCACGGCAGTCCGTTATCCGTAATTTACAGCGGAATAAAAATGTTTCCGCTTTTTCTATATTTAAAAACCCATAGGAAAGTGTACTTACCGCATCCAGCTCCACTGTCTTTGGCCCGTACATCCGGCTTGTCCCCCATACCGCTTCATACATCCACGGAATCTTTTCACACGCTGCCTCCACATATTCTCGAGGCATCTTTACATCCAGTTCTCCTTCTTTGTTTACCGTTACCTCGTGCGGAATACAAAACGCCCCGCCCCAATACCATTCTCCCATATCGCTTTTTCGGGCACGGTCATGTGCCCATGCAAAATAAAATCTTCTACCTTCATCATTCTCACACGACTTCGCCGCATAAAAACGCCGTCCTCCGATACCATCCATTTTAGGAGTTCTCCATGGGCCAAACGGAGATTTTGCCACCCGGTAAATTGTATTGACGAATTCCGAAAACCGTGAATAGGATAAATACCAGTTACCGTTTATTTTGTACATTTCACAACATTCCGGACAGTTTGTATGATACGGCTTATAAATTGGGCCGTAATGCTCCCATGTTTTCAAATCCCGAGAACGATAAAGAACAATACATCCTGTTTTTGTAGGCGGGCCTTCTTTTAATCTTCCCGAAATCAAAATCCAGTAACAGTCATCATCTTCATTATAAAATACATACGGATCTCTCCAATCCAACGTTTCATATAATTCCGGTATGGGTTTGATAACCGGGTTTCCCACATCTTTTATCCAGTGAATTCCGTCATTACTTACCGCATGACAGATTGTCTGTTGGGAATCAATGTGATAATTATATCCTGTATAATAAATATGATACTTTCCTTCTCCATAGATAACGGAACCCGTCCAGACTCCATCCGCGTCCGGGTCCGTTCCCTCTCCCGGATACAAAGCCGTTTCCAATTCCTCCCAGTGAATCAAGTCCTTTGAAACCGTGTGGCTCCACGTTGTCCGCAGCCGTTCCGGATATACCGTCGTTCCGGTAGGCGGCGTCAACGAAAAAATATGATATATTCCATCATGATAAAACGGAATCGCATCTCCTGTCGAATCTGCAAAAGACGGCTTTCTAAAAATCTCCATTTTCTGTTTCCTCCTTAGTTTGTATTTTTTTCTTTTTCAATTTTTCGGAGAGTGCTTCTTTCCTTGAATCTAAAATGACTGCCGCCAAAATGATAAGCCCCTTTACGACAAGCTGCCAAAATGAGCTGACTCCCATCAAGTTTAATCCGTTGCTTATGATTCCAATCACGATTGCTCCGAATACCGTCCCGCTGATTCTTCCCACACCGCCTGACATAGAAACTCCTCCAAGCACACATGCCGCGATTGCATCCATTTCGTAGCCTTCGCCTGATGCCGGCTGTCCGGAATACATACGCGACGCCAGAACGATTCCGGCAAAAGCCGCAAGGACGCCGGTTATGGTAAATACGAGAATCTCTATTTTTTTAATAGGAACACCGGATAGCCTTGCGGATTCCCTGTTTCCTCCCACCGCATAAATATATGTGCCAAATTTTGTTTTTCCCAAAAGAATGGCAAAAACAACAATGAGCAGAATCATATACGCCACAGGTAGCGGAATAATTCCAAATAAATATCCCGTCCCCAGCATTGCAAAGCTGTCATCGGTAATTCGCGTGGACTGACCTTTGCTGTAAATATACGCAATCCCTTTTGCAATATTCATTGTTGCCAGCGTCACGATAAATGCGGGAACCTTAAATGTCGCAACAATTATTCCGTTTACCAGTCCGACAACCGCTCCCAAAAGAAGACCTGCCGCGATTGCCGCCGCCATCGGTAAACCGTTGTTTACCATAAACCCAACCGTAAGAGTGCCGCTCATTGCTACAATAGACCCGACAGAAAGGTCAATCCCGCCGAGAATAATGACCATTGTCATCCCAAGAGCCAAAAACACGTTATTGGAAATCTGCCTTAAAACAGAAATCACGTTGTTCACCGTCATAAATTTCGGTGTAAGCAAGGTAAGTCCTATGGCAATAATAAACATAACGCTTATAATTCCGATATTGGATTTCAGCATGAATACAACCGGATTGTTCTTTTTTATCGTGCTTTGTTTATTCATTTTTATTCCCTCCTGTGGCATAGTGCATAATTGCTTCCTGATTCAGCTCGTTTTTTGCAAGCCTTCCTACAATATTTCCGGAACGTACAATACAGACGTTATCACACATATTCATAATTTCCGGAAGTTCGGAGGATATCAGAATGATTGCCATTCCTTTTTCAGCAAGTTCGTTAATAATCGAGTAGATTTCCGCCTTTGCCCCGATATCCACTCCCCGTGTTGGCTCATCTAAAATCAACACTTTCGGAGCCGTCGCAAGCCATTTGGCAAGGACTACCTTCTGCTGGTTTCCGCCCGAAAGACTGCCGGCGGAAATATCTTTTGACGCAGCTTTTATATTCAGTTCATCCATATAATTTTCTATGACTCGGTTTTTCTTTTCTTCGCTTAAAAGCAGCCCTTTTTTCACTTTATCAAGACTTGATAACGTAATATTAAAACCAACGGAATTAATTAAAGTAAGTCCCTGCTTTTTTCTGTCCTCCGGAACCATGGCAACCCCTTTTGCTATGGCATCGCGGCTATTTTTAAAACGTACCTGTTCTCCATCCAGCCAGATTTCTCCACTGTCATATGTATCTGCTCCGAATACCGCCTGCATGATTTCACTTCTTTTCGCACCGACCAGTCCCGAAAACCCGAGAATTTCTCCTGCCCGTACCGAGAAACTCACATCTGAAAAAACACCTTTTTTTGTCAGATGTTCCACCCTTAAAAGTTCCTTTTCCAGTTTATTATAAGTTCTTGTATAATAATTGGTAAGACTTCGTCCCACCATCATACTTACCAGCTCATCTGTATTTGTTTCCCTGGTTTTTACGGTTCCCACATATGTACCGTCACGCATAACCGTAATTTTATCGGTAACTTCATAAAGTTCTTCCATACGGTGCGAGATATAAATAATGCTTACCTTTTGCTTTTTCAGCTTTCTCATCGTTTCAAACAGCTTTTCAACCTCTTCATCGGAAAGCGAGGAGGTTGGCTCATCCATCACAAGAATCTTAATATGAAAAGAAATCGCCTTGATGATTTCTACCATCTGCTGCTGTGCAATACTAAGCTTTCCCACCGGCATCGTTACATCCACATAAAGTCCGAGTCTTTCCGTCATTTCTTTTGCCTGCCGGTTCATCGCTTTCATATCTTTTGTTCCGAGTTTTGTTTTCAGTTCTCGTCCCAGAAAAATATTTTCCGATACACTTAAATACGGCACCAGCACGATTTCCTGATGAATGATTCCGATACCCGTTTCCTGCGCTTCCTGCACCCCTGCCATTTTGACTTCTTTTCCGTCAATTCTTATCATACCTGTGTCAGGCTGATAAATCCCTCCAAGTATCTTTATAAGCGTCGATTTGCCCGCACCGTTCTCGCCGAGCAGTGCATGGATTTCTCCTTCTTCCAGTGAAAAGCCGATACCGGAAAGCGCCTGTGTCGCCCCAAAGCTTTTACTGATATTTTCCATTTCCAATATCGTCCTGCCCATCTGTAAACCACCTCTTCTTATAATGAAAAGAACCGGTCAAAAAGCCGGTTCCTTTTTTGTATCTTACCGTCTTTTTATCCGCCGGATTACTGCCACTTATCTTTTGTCTCCTTTGCCTCATCCACGGAAACCAGATGGGAATCCAGCCAGATTTCTTTTTCGATTGTATCCCCTTTCATAAGAGAAACTGCTGACTCCACGGCCGTTTCCGCAATTCCAAGAGGCACTTGGCATGCAACGGCTGTAAATGAGCCGTCAATCAATGCGGCTTTTCCATCCGGGGAGGCGTCAATAGAGTACACTCCGATTTCCCCTGTTTTATTTGCCGCCTGAATTGCCGCAGCAGCACCCAGCGCAGACGGATCATTGATACAGAAAAACGCGTCAATATCCGGATTTGCCTGAATAATATCTTCTGCCAGCTTCATAGAATCATCAAGCGCCGCTTTCCCGTCCTGCTGTGCCTCAATGTCAAATTTACTTTTATTGTCTCCAAGCCCGGAAAAGAAACCGTCCACTCTGTCTACACAGCTTTCATTTGACGGGAAATCCAAGACCGCTATTCTTGCTCCGTCCGGATAATCTCTTACCATTTGTTCTCCTACCAGTTCCCCTGCCTGATATGCGTTTGTCCCGATTACCGTTTCCACCAAGTCTCTGTCGTCTTCAATTACCGCAGTATCGACATTGATGACCTTAACCCCTGCATCATTTAACTCCTGAAGTCCCTGCCGTATCCCCGCCGAATCTACCGGAATTACAAAGACCGCATCAAATTCCTGATTTGCCGCATCGGATAACTGGCTTAACTGGGTATTCAAATCATAATCCGGATCAAAACACGTATACTCATATCCCTCATCCTTGCATAACTCTTCGAATTTCTCATTCATAGAAGATTGAAACGTATTATTCAACGTGTTTGTCAAAAACGCGAAACTATAATCTCCATCTTTTTTAGCTGCTTCCTTTCTGCTGTCCTTGTTTTCCATCGCTGATTTTGATGTACATCCTACCAGTGTAAAAGCCGTCATTACCGTACATAAAAAAATTGACACTAATCTCTTTTTCATCTGTGAATCCTCCTTTGCAAACCCCTATTTTCCACTGCTCTCCTGCAGCTTTTAGTTTACGTAAAAGATATCACACCAAAAAATTAGTGTCAATTATGTGCATCTATTTTCGTTATATTTACGTTCTGTTTTTTTAATTTACGTAAATTAATTTATTTGTCAAAAAAATTTATCAGCTTTTTCGGTACCGGTTCATGCATAATTTCTTTCCACGCCCGTACAAAATTGTTCTTCTGCACAGTATAAGGAGAAACTCCCACATACTTGTACTGCGTATTCCCAAGAAGTGCCTTTGCCGTAGCAAGCGCAACCGCCACTCCCTGTTCATAAGGTCTTTGCGTCCCCATTCCCTTTACCATTTTTTCCTGTACAAGATATTCCCCTATTTCTTCGTCCAAATCATAAGTAAAAATTGCCACGTCTTCCCTTCCCAGCTCCTTAAGCGCACGGATAGCCTGAAGGGCCGGCCTGTCCCAACAGATATAAAGCGCTTCAATATCAGGGTGGGTTTTCATCATATCCCGACATATCCTGTATGCGTCATCTATGTTGAGAAAATTGCTTACCGCCACAATCTCAATGTTCGGATAATTTTCGCAGATTACCTGTGTAGCTACCATATCTCTTAAATAGGTACCGTAAAACGCCGCTCCGTGTTTAATAAATCCCGCTTTTACATGGTGTCTGCCTTTAAAATATTCCCCCATAAGAGAAGCCGCAATCCGGCCGTTTTCCCGTTCATTTACAGACACACATGTTATGTAATCCTTTGCCTCAAATCCTGTCGGGACATTACTCATAAAGATAAGCTTCGCCTTTTTTGAGAGCTTTTTAAATACCGGCGCCGTAATGGTATCGTCACACGGAATGGCAATGACCGCATCCGGTCTTTGCATACTGATTCCTTCCAACTGCGTAACCTGAAGATAAGGGTCAAAATGTGCATCCGTTACCGCAACTACCGTAATCCCGAATTTTTCCAGTGTTTCCCGTATTCCGTTTTCATGCAGCGTCTTCCATGCCGTGCCGCCATAATGAAAAGAAATAGCAACCTTAAAGTCTCCCTCTCTGATTTTTTCCTTTTCTTCCTCTGTAAATGTTATGTCATCCGGCGAAAACGCTTTTTCTCCAAACGGCCCGCGTCCGATCATCTGCGTTGATTTACGGATAAACAGCTTCGCCGGAATCCTAATCCTTCCAAAGCTGCATTTGCGCTTTTCTATCTTATCCGTTATTTTCAAAACCGCTGCCTCCGCCATCCCTTCTACATCCTGCTTAATTGTCGTAAGCGGCGGGGTAAGCAGCTCGCACCACTCTTCATCTCCAAATCCCACCACGGATATATCTTCCGGACAACATAGCCCCATTTCCTGCATGACTCTAAGCAGTTTCAATGTTAGATGATTACTGCCCGACACAATAGCCGATGGGCGTCTGTCTCTGTAAAAGCATTTTATCTTTTCCCCATATTCTTCATTTCTCATAACCGTAAGAATATTTCTTGTGTCAAACTCCAACCCGGATTCCACCATTGCTTTCCGATACCCTTCAAGCCGTTCCTTTACCGTGCTTGATTCCATACGTCCCAAAAGAACCGCTATTTTTTCATGTCCGCTTTTAATCAGATGTTTGACCGCCTTATATACTGCCTGCTCATTGTCCGAAAGAACACAGTCATCTTCTCCTTCTACCTTTCTCTCCAAAAAAACAAGCGGAATTTCTCTTGCCAAAACCTTTTCGTAATTTTTCCTGTCCGCAGTACACGGAATCAAAATAATCCCCGCTATATTCCTGTCCCCGCACAGACGCAAAAGGATGTTTTTTTCCAGTTCCGTATCGTAATTACTGTAATATACCGCAGTCAAATACCCTTTTTTTAACAGGCTTTCCGATATATCTCTCACCAGCCTGATATATAAGGTCCCACCCGCTTCAGGCACTACAACGGCCACAACCGTTTTTGTCCCTGTTTTCCATTCTTCTTTTTTCTTACGGTACTTTTCCGTATAACCGGTTTCGTGCATTGCGTTTTCTACTTTTTTTATCAACTCTGGACTTACGTATCTCGTTCCGTTTATGACATGAGACACCGTTGCAATGGAAACGCCAGCTTCTTTTGCAACTTCCTTAATAGTAGCTCCCACACGCAAACCTCCTTCGCCTTTAAAATTTACGTAAATAATTCATTGAAAGTGTAACATGATTTTATTTTTATGTAAATATTTCCAGTTAAAACTTTGTTGGATTTTATCCACCCCGGCATGATGTTCTTCGTTTCCATAAAATTTAGGGGCTGTAAAAAAAATCGCCTAACTAGAAATCGCCAGTATCGGCAAATACCGCTTCTGGCGATTCTGTTCCTATCCATATCAATATACTACCAGTGAATTTGTTCTTTTTATTTCGCTATAACTCTCTTTATCCGCTATACGTAACCACTCTTTTAACTTTTCATTCTGCTCCAAAGGAGTAAGGGAAAAAATCACTTTTGTAGCGTAAGGATTGCGTAGCGATTGAGACAGCGCACTCAACAGCCCTGTTGTAATACTCCCCTGCAAAAACGTAGATTTGGCACAAATGAAAAATTCGTCGCTAAAATTATATGGATTTTTCAAATAGAAATTTGTAACGAGATCATGACAGGACATCACCCCTTTATAAATATATCCCGAATCCACATAATGTTCCAAATCTTCGCAAGAATAATATACCGACACCTGATCTTTATCGTCCCCATCAGTTACTTCAAAAACACAGGCATGAATCTGCTTATCAATTCCAAAGTATTGATACATATAAAACAAATTACTGCGTCTGAAAAAATTGATTGTATTCGTTCGATATTTCTCTTGTTTAACACTTTTTTGATAATCAAGCAGTTGATTTACTGTCACATCCAGAGCTTCCGCAATATGAAATAATGTCCGAATATCTATGGATAATTTTGCGTTTTCATATTTTGAAATAGCAGAAGGACTTAAGTGTACCATTCGTGCTAACTGTGTGACTGTAAGTTTTCGCTTTACACGATAAAACTTAATTTTTCTACCTATATGTTCCAGTAAATCATTTTGCATCATGTACTCCATCATATTCCTCCTAACTACGTTATTGCTTTATATTATCATATTTTTGCTTTTTTGTTTCCAAATTGGAAAAACTTTTCACTTTGTTAATTATTTATCTATATTATACTTGGATTTATAAGAGATTTCGACATGTTTTTTCTGTTTTGGAAAATATGAATTATTTTTATTTCCACAATGGAAAAAATATTGATTTGCATTTATCTATAAATTAAGAGAAAATACCTATAACAAAAAGGAATTCCTTCGGCCAAATATTTAATTATTTATTTTCGAAAGGGTGTGCGTATATGGAAACTCGCAGCTACAAAAAAAATCGCTTTGTCATTATACTAGTGGCAATAGCCGGAATGAGCGTCTATCTCCTTCCATATTTTCGTTACTATTACTACGACGCCTATGTGGCATACTTTGGAATTAATGACCTGCAAATGGGAATGCTCGGAAGTATCTACGGCGCTCTGGCCATCATAGGTTATTGCTTAGGTGGCTGGGTTGCTGACAGAGTATCATTAAAATTAGCTATTTCCGGCTCTTTAATTGTAACCGGTGCAAGTGCTATTATCTTGCTTATGAAACCTGTCTTCCCGATTCACGTTGCAATTTATGGACTTTGGGGCGTTACTTCCATCTTAACATTCTGGAATCCATGCATGAAAGCACTTCGTGCATTATGCAAGCCGGAAGAACAAGGGCGCGGATATGCTTTGTTTGATATGGTAAGAGGTATGCTTAATTTCCTCACCGGACTTGTTGTCCTTGCAGCATATACCGCCGTTGCCAATAAGATTGGGGAAGCTAACGGAATTACCGGACTTATTACTTTCTACGGTGCGGAAGCTATTATTGTAGGTATCATTGTTTACTTTGCCCTCAAGAAAACACTTCCGGATTTCTTGGAAAATAAAAATAAGTCACAGAAAAATACCAGTTTTGCAAAAAATGTATTGACAACCTTGAAGAAACCGACTACCTGGTGTGTTGTCATTATGATGTTCATGACTTATGGCGTCATTATTACTTATAACTATGTCGTACCTTATTGTACCACTGCATTTGGGATGTCTGCCGCATTAGCAAGCATCATGGGATATGCTGCCAATGGTTTTCGTTTTTGTGGTTGTTGGATTGGCGGACAGATTGCCGACCGAAAAGGGTTATCTAATATGTTGTTAGTTGATATCATATTGATGATTATTGGAGTTCTCGGACTGCTTTTCACACCACGTTCTATGAATTTTATGTGGATGCTTGTTATCTCAATTGCTTTGTTATGCAGCTTCATGTATAGCGCTCAGGCATTGCATTACGCAGTCTTAGAGGAAGGCGATTATCCGGTCGAAATCATGGGCGCTACTACTTTTATCCTCTCTCCAATCGGATACGGAATTGCAGAAAGTATTATGCCAATGTATAATGGATGGTGTCTGGAACATTTCAAAGGTCTTGCCGGATATGAAGCTATTTTCAAAACATTTATCGTTATGCTTTGTATAGCACTGATTTCGACCCTTATTTTCCGGAAACTTACAAAAGAAAGACGCTTGGAACTTGCCAGAATAAGAGATAAGAACACTTCTGCCAAATCAGAAACTCAGGAATAACAATATATATTATAAAATCATGATAGGAGGTTGATTTTCATGATGAACAAAGAACGTTTAAAGAGAGTAATTACTGAAATGAAAAAATTAGGATTAAAACAGATTCTTGTGTCTGATGACCCGTCTATCTTCTGGCTCACAGGACGCATCGTTAATCCTATGGAACGTTGCGGAGCCATTCTCATAAAAGATGATGGTGATGTACATGCTTTTATGAATAACTTATTCTGTTTTGCTCCTTTAGATGGTGTAACTATGCACTACTATGCGGATGGTGAAAACCCATATAAACTCATTGCGGATGAATTAGTTCCAGGCCCTGTAGGTTTTGATAAAAACTGGGCAAGTAAACATACGATTTCTATATTAAAAGAACGAAACGATATTATCCCGGAATTTGGTTCTGAACCAATTGATATCTGCAAGTCTCACAAGGATGAATATGAACGAGAAGCATTGCGCCATGCAGCCAAGATCAATGATATGGCAGTAGAATTTGGCATTAACCACATCAGCCCTGAGTTAGACGAATTAACTCTTTCCAACATGATCGAGGAGTTTTTTGAAAAACACGGTGCTGTTCAAGACATCCAGTTGCAATATGTATGTTACGGAAAAAATGCCGCTGAACCTCATCACGGGGCTGTAGCTGGAGAAATGCTTCATGAAGGTGATGCTGTTCTTTTCGATTTGTGGGCACCTATCAATAATTACTGGTGCGATATGACAAGAACTGTTTTCTATAAGAGTGTTAGTGAAGAACATCGTAAAGTTTATGAAATCGTAAAACAGGCACAGCAAGCTGCCATAGATTTTGTGAAACCCGGGGTAAAAATGTCTGATATTGACGCAGTGGCCCGCAAAGTAATCTCAGATGCCGGGTATGGTGAATACTTCCTTACCCGTACTGGCCATGGAGTCGGTATGACTGTCCATGAGCCACCAGAAGCAAGTCCGTCCTGTGATCTTGTTGCAGAAGTCGGGATGTGCTTTTCCATCGAACCTGGTATTTATTTGAAAGATAATGTTGGTGTACGAATTGAAGATTTAGTTATCGTTACAGAAGATGGATGTGAAGTTTTAACTAAGTATCCAAAAGATCTTCAGGTTGTTGAATAAATTCCAAAAAGTAAGTTTATAAAACAGAGAATCCGGTTGATGCTGATTTCTTCTAATTGTTAGATCATGGCCGTGTTTCACATTGCGAAATTTGGGTTTGTTCCCCAAAACAGAACTTTGAGAACAAACCACCTGCTATGCACAACATCATCAATAATAAAAGAATCTGCTTTGAAACAGGCAGATTCTTTTATTTAGTGGTAAAATTTTTCATTCCATTTATTTCCCTTTTTCTGTCAAAAATGATTGAAATAAAAAAAGTGATACGTTATCATTGATACTATCAAAAATGATATACATTATTTTCTGTGCATTATCAGGATTGGAGTTCAAATATGAAAATTGCAGTTATTTTAACAGAGTTCTTAAATGATTATGCAAAAAACTATTATCAGTCCCTTGCATTAAATTGCGAACTATCCTATTTTATATACAAAGATTTTCAAGATGCAGGAGAGCTTTACCTCGCTCTGGAGCCGGATTATGACGGATTCCTTGTCAGTGGGCCTGTTCCAAGAGCAGCCATCTGCCAACGTGTTCCTTCTCTTCCCAAACCCCTTATTTCTTTTGGAAGCAGCCCCCTGTGTTATTATGAGTCTTTTTTTCAGATTCAATATAATGAGAAAGACTTCTATCTGGAACGAGGCTATTATGACCTGATGGAATGGTATTCCGGAGAGCCGGACCGGCCGTTATATGACTTTCTCAAACGGGGAGAGTTTCACGATCTGATTATGGAGATTTACCAGAACACTTCCAGCTATTCTCTCGAACAGCTTTGTGAAATGGAAGAAAAAATTAAAGAAAGACATATCCGTCTCTGGAGGGAAGGACGAATCCAGTATTCTGTTACACGTTTTAGTAATATTATGCCTGATCTGCTCCATGCCGGGGTCAAAACCTACTTTGTTTATCCTAAATATGAGATTCTGAAAGAAGCCATTACTACATTACTTCAGGAAGTTTCTCTGAAAGCAATGCTTCAGAACCAGACGACAATCGCCGCATTGAATCAGCAGTATTCGTCCCAGTTCCTATTCCAAAGGCAGGCCAGATCCCAGTCTTCAGAGTATGGAAGAGACTATCTGGATGCGCTCTCCAGACGTACCGGCTTTTCTCTTTCTTATGTCCGTCGTTTTGTTACTGCCCTTGAGACGCTTAACAATGAACATGTGACTTCACAGAATCTTGCCTCTGCGCTTGACATCACACCACGCAGTGCCAACCGTCTCTTGAAACGTCTTCTGAATTGTGGCGTAGCAGAAGAAATCACTACGGACCACCTTCCAAACCGTGGAAGGCCGGAAAAAGCATACCGAATCCTAAATTAAACTTTTTACGAAAACAGAGCGTATCTGACGACAAACACAGATACGCTCTATGCCGTTCCTATATTGATTATGTATGTCACATTGTCTGATGGGCGTTTAGCCATTTCACAGCACAGTACGCAAAGGCCGCAACTGCATTTTTCATTCCATCTTCATTAAAGATTACTTTTGCGTTATGGCTGATATACGGATAACCCTCCTGCTTGTCTCCCAGACTGATCCGAAAAAATACTCCCGGCACTTCTTTTAACACTTCCCCAAAATCTTCTGATCCCATGATAGGAGGAAGTATTTTCGTCTGCTCTTTCCCAAGCAGTTCTTTGACATAACCAAACATCTCTTCTCCCACTGTATCATCGTTGACTGTCGCCGGAAGTTCACTGGTAAATATTACTTCAGCCCGCCCTCCAAACATCTCCGCGGTCTGTGTAGAGATTTCTGCAAGTCTTTGTTTCGCCAGTTCTCTGACGCTCTCTTCGTAAGCCCTTATACTTCCGCACATGTAACCTGTTTCCGGAATCACATTTCCTGCTTTTCCAGCATTGATCTGCCCGATTGTAAGAGCAAGCTGTGCGCTGCGTGGTTTTTCCGCACATTCTATCACCTGTATAGCACTGTATATCTGTGTCAAAATCTGAATTGGATTCACTCCGGATTCAGGACTGGCTCCATGAGCACTCTTTCCGTAAACCCGTATCTGAAATATATCTGCTGAAGCCATCATAGCCCCTTTCGTATATCCCACCGTGCCTGTCGGAAGATGATCCCTTGCCACAACCTGATGAAAGCCCATACAAGCGTCGACTTTGGGATTTTCCAGAATTCCTGACTGGATCATCAATCTGGCGCCTCCGCCTCCTTCTTCTCCCGGTTGAAACATAAATTTGATCTTTCCACAAAATTCATGTCTGTGCTCATGCAAAAGTCTGGCAGCCCCAAGAAGAATTGCCATATGTGTGTCATGGCCGCATGCATGGCTGACTCCAGGTGTTCTGCTTGCATATGGAAGTCCACTTTCCTCCTGTATCGGAAGCGCATCCATGTCGGCTCTTAAAAGCAGAGTTTTTCCCGGTTTCCCACTATCAAGGACAGTTGTAAGACCTGACTGACAGATCCGCTCTGTTTCATATCCCATTTTCTGAAGTTCCCGCTCTACATAAGCGGATGTTTTAGGAAGATCCAACAGTAATTCCGGACACTGATGCAGATCTCTCCTCCATAAGACTACCTGTTGCTGGATTGTTTCCGCTTCTTTTATAAAATCCACCATCCCCTGCCTCCTTTATTCCGGAACTCCGATTTCATCCGGTATCGGACATTTATAGGTTCTTCCTTCCATCTGACGGTCAAACTCTTCCTTTGCCTTTCTTAGAATCTCCGGCTGTTCTATCAGTTTGACGCCATAACATGCCATAACTTTCGCGGCATATATCATTCCTTTTTCACCTATACTGCTTCCTGCACAGGCCGTAAACTGCCAGCTATGAGCCGGTGCTCCCATATTGGTACATGCTGTAAAGAAATAAGCGGTCGGCATCAAATGCATGACATCCCCAATATCCGTGGATCCATAACTATTAAAACAGGTTACTTTTCCTGGTCCTTCATACAGATGGGTTCCTGCCGGCAAGCCATATTTTTTTCTTGTCGCTTCTGCCGCCACCGGCGTCTGTGCATCCAGCTCGGCCGCAAATGCGATTTCCTCCTGCGTCCATGGTTCTTGTGCGATCTCATTCATAGATTCTGCGACCACTTCCGCAAGGATTCTGTTATTCATCGTATTGTAACACCCTCCGAGAAATTCTACTTCGACTGAAGTATCTGTCATCATTGCAGCGCCCTTTGCTACCCGCACAAGGCGATTGTACACATCTTCTACCACTTCCCTTGAAAATGCCCGTACATAATACCACACTTCCGCCTGATCCGGTACAACATTAGGAACAATTCCACCGTCCGTGATCGTATAGTGGATCCTGACATCTGACGGAACATGTTCCCTTAAATAGTTGGCTCCTACATTTGTCAGTTCCACTGCATCCAGTGCGCTTCTTCCGTTTTCCGGGGCATTTGCCGCATGAGACGAGACCCCATGGAATCGGAACTTCATCGAATTTACCGCTGTAGAAACTCCGGTTGTTGCTTCATTGATTTTATTTGGATGAAAGTTTATCGCAACATCAACTCCTTCAAACGCTCCGCCTCTTGCCATCAGCGGTTTCCCTGTCAGAAGTTCTTCACCCGGACAGGCAAAAAACAAAATCGTTCCCGGAAGATTTTTTTGAATCATCTCTTCTTTCAGCCCAATGACAGCTCCTACATGTGCCGTACAGAGCAGGTTGTGTCCACATCCGTGACCGTATGTCTGTTCCGGAATTTCTTCTTTCTTGGAAGAAACTTTCTGGCTCAGTCCCGGCAATGCGTCAAATTCTCCCATAAATCCAATCACCGGATGCCCATTTCCATAGGAAGCCTTGATTGCTGTCGGCACACCTCCTGCTCCCCTCTCTACCCGAAAGCCTTCTCTTTCCAGATAGTCAGCTACTTTTTCACTTGCCTTGACTTCTTTAAAACCTGCTTCTGGATTCCTCCAGATATACTGGCTGATTTCATCGAGCTCACCCCTTTTTCGCTCAATCTCTTTTGACGCAATTTCTCCGTCCATGTTACTACCTCCTTTTTCTGTAAAACTTCTCATTAACTAAATATCATCGGACTGATAATACTTGCGAATGCTACGGAGGCAATGGTAACTGTTACAAATCCTCCGATGATCATTTTAGGCAGCATATAGTCCATCGCTCTTTGCCGGTCCTCTCCCTCCCATTCAAAAGAATCTACTGCCTCTGTTGTAATAATCTGTGTTGCAGGATAAGCAAGCATGCAGGTAACGCCGATTGCCGCTGAAGCAAACGGGGAATACCCCAACATCTTTCCTATCAGTCCACAAAGTGCAGTAATTCCAATAGAGCAAAGCAAAAGAATTCCAAATACCGGTACGATCATACTCAACAGGCTGGATGGTGATACCTGGGCAAGACTTCCCGGAAGCATCAAAAGCAGACCAAACGTAATAATGCCAGAAGATCCGGATTTGGCAAAAATATCCTTTTCGAGAAACCCGATTCTTGCAAAAATCAAGCCAAATAACAGGTAGGAAATATTTGGATTTAAAATATAGTTTTCCGGACTGGATCCCGGAATCAATGTTGCTTTCCCGACAAAATCAGCCAGACAGGCAACCAATGCTACTTTGCAGATATAGATTGTATTTGTCCGTAGATTTTTTGGTGTTTCCTTAAAAATACGCATACTCGGAAGACGCAGCGCTTTCGTTGTTTCCACCTGCTTTTTAAAATAACCTTGCTGTCTTTTTATGCCCAGATCTTTCCGGATACAGAATGTGGAAATCGGAATACCAAAAAATTTTTGAACCGAAAGAACCAAAACCGCAAAAGCTGCCAGTTCCGGCCTGTTAGCCGCTTCCGCCGCACCTGTTACTATGATCCCCGCCACAGTCGATCCTGCCACCGGAGGGGCTGCAATTAACGCATATTCTCTTCCGAAAATCAGAGAGCCTACAGTAAAACAAATCAATGCAATCGCTCCTATACTCACGAGCGCGATGACTACGGTCTTCCATTCCCGTATCATATCTTCCAGGTTAATTAAAGTACCGATATTAGTAATCATAAAAGCGGTACCAAAATTTGACATGACAGTTACTAACCCTGACTGGGTTGTAATATCATCCGGTAAAATTCCACTCCAGAATCCTGCAAGAAACAGTACGCACGCAAACAACAATGAGGAAATGGCCCCTTTTGTCTTTTTTGACAAAATCTCTCCTATTGAATACACGACAAGGCATCCCGTAATACAAGTCAATGGATTCCAAAAACTCATCTTTTCATCCTCCTTCTAAAATCCGCTTTTTCATCTTCTCTTCCTCCTGTGCACAGTTTGAGACTCTACGTCTTTAAATTATCCTGATTAAAAGACGCAGAATTTTCATTTATCTCGTTTAATAATATTATTAATTATGTTTATAATACATTTTATCTATATTAAATGTCAATAGCCAACTGTTTTTTTGTCAATTATGTCATTTCTTAGTCTCTTTTTCGTCTTATTAAAAGACGTTTTTGTTTATTGTGAATGTCCTTTAATCCACTTTTGAGATTCTTCAAAAAAAGTGAAACATGGTCAATCCCATAAGGTACTTCCACATATGTTCTTCTCTGAATGGAAACAGATCATTCTACACAGATATTTTTTCCATTCTCCCGTTGTTATTGACAATTCTTTTCTTAAATGCTAATATTTTCCTGGTAAAATTGCCCATAATAAAAGTGAATGACTTCTATGTCAGAAAGGATTGTTTATTATGAATACATTAAAAAGAATATATTGCAGAACTTTCCAGACTGGTTTAAAGCTTGCTTTGCCCTTTCTTCCCTATCGGAAACCGAAAATTGTAGGCAGTGTCAACGCTCTTCCGGACATAATCAAAAGCAATCATTGCGACAAAGTTCTGATTATTACAGATGCCGGTATCCGGAAACTTGGCCTGACTTTCCGGTTAGAAAAAGCTCTGGATCAGGCCGAAGTTCCTTACTGTATCTATGACAAAACCGTGGCCAATCCTACAACCACGAATGTATATGAAGCTATCGCTCTTTATAAATCCGAATGTTGTGACTGCATCATCGGATTCGGCGGAGGCTCCAGCATAGACTGCGCCAAGGCGGTCGGGGCCTGTATTGTAAAGCCTAAACAACCGCTTTCCAAGATGAAAGGAATTTTGAAAGTACACAAAAAGCTCCCTCTTTTGATGGCGGTACCGACCACCGCCGGCACCGGAAGCGAAACGACATTGGCGGCAGTCATCACAGACGCCCATACTCGCCACAAATATGCGATTAATGACTTCCCGCTGATTCCGAGATATGCGGTTCTGGATCCGAAAGTTACAATAAGCTTGCCACCTTTCATAACCGCTACTACCGGGATGGATGCCTTGACTCACGCAGTAGAGGCGTATATTGGCAATTCCACTACTTACGGCACGCGCAAAGACGCCATTCTGGCTGTAAAGCTGATTTTTGAAAATATCTACACCGCATATGAGGATGGACGCAACGTAGAAGCACGCCGTAATATGCTGCGAGCCTCTTTCTATGCCGGATGTGCATTTACAAAGTCCTACGTGGGATACGTTCATGCCGTAGCTCATTCTTTGGGTGGAGAATATAATGTCCCGCACGGCCTCGCCAATGCGGTCATTCTCCCAATGGTCTTAAAAGCCTACGGAGAAGTCATACATCCCAAACTGGCCCGACTGGCGGTTGCGGCCGGACTGACAGATCCGAATACTCCATGTGATGAAGCCGCAAAGTGTTTTATTTCTGCTATCCAGGAAATGAAAAAACGCTTTGGTATCGGCAATCATATTCCGGAAATCCAGGAGACAGACGTCCCGAAACTGGCCCATTATGCAGACAAGGAAGCCAACCCGCTCTATCCCGTTCCTGTGCTGATGAGTGCAGCCGAACTGGAAACCTTCTACTATATGCTGATGCCAAATCCAGAGAATCCCAAAAAAGATTCTGATAGATCCGATCACGGCGAATGATACGAAAGGAGTGACAAACCATGACGGAACACGAAATGAAAGAACTTGTTGTCAGACAGAGAACCTACTTTGAAACCGGAGCAACACTGCCGGTCAATTTGCGGATCACCGCGCTACGCAAACTTTATTCCGCAATTTCCGCAAATGAAAACGCAATCCACGATGCCTTAAAAAAGGATCTTGGAAAAAGTGGATTTGAAAGTTATATGTGTGAAACCGGACTTGTTCTCGAAGAAATCAGTTACATGCTAAAGCACATTCGGCAGTTTGCCAGAGAAAAACGAGTCCATACTCCTCTGTCCCAGTTTTATTCCAGAAGTTTTCAAAAGCCATCTCCTTACGGCGTTGTACTCATTATGAGTCCATGGAATTATCCTTTTCTACTGACGCTCTCACCTTTGGCTGATGCACTGGCGGCAGGAAATACAGCCATTGTAAAACCGAGCGCTTACTCTCCTTATACCAGTGCCATTCTTCAGAAAATTCTGTCCCAGTGCTTTGATCCGCAATATGTAGCCGTTGTGACAGGAGGGCGGGCAGAAAACGCCTGTCTATTGCGGGAGCATTTTGACTATATATTTTTCACCGGAAGCCAAAGTGTCGGAAAAGAAGTGATGCGAAAGGCTTCCGAACACCTGACGCCTGTTACCTTGGAACTGGGCGGGAAAAGCCCGTGTATCGTTGACCAGACATCCAATCTGAAACTGGCGGCAAAACGCATTGTTTTTGGAAAATATCTAAACTGCGGACAGACGTGTGTCGCCCCGGATTATGTCTTCTGTCACCGCGCTGTAAAAGACCAGTTAGTCAAAGAAATCATAAAACAGATTCAAAAGCAGTATGGAAAACATCCCCTTCGTAATCCGAATTATGGAAAAATCATCAATAAAAAGCATTTTGATCGGATTCTGGGACTGATTGAAGCTAAAAAAGTAGTACACGGTGGGGCTTCAGATGCAAATGCTCTTCGCATTGAGCCTACTGTTCTGGACAATGTAACATTTGATGACGCTGTGATGCAGGAGGAAATCTTTGGCCCTGTTATGCCCGTCCTGACATTTGACCATCTGGATGATGTGATCCACATCATCAATACACATCCTCACCCTCTGGCGCTTTACTTCTTTACTTCTGATAAAGCAGCAGTTAAAAAGGTCACTGCACGATGTGGTTTTGGCGGCGGATGTATCAATGATACGATCATTCATCTTGCCACAACAGAAATGGGATTTGGGGGATTTGGAGAAAGTGGAATGGGCGCTTATCACGGAAAGATCGGATTTGATACGTTTTCGCATTATAAGAGCATTGTAGATAAAAAGACATGGATTGACCTGCCGATGCGCTATCAGCCATATCGGAGACTTCACGATAAAATGGTGCGCTTCTTCCTGAAATAACAAGAGAAACAGGTAGACATCCAACCACATTTCATTATAGAAACAGATACGCACAAAAGCCGGGAGATTTCGATTCATCTCCCGGCTTTTTCGTCTCCTCGTGTTTACGGACACAACTATAGGACTCATGCCAGACAGATTACCCTCTCATACTGATCGTCAGAATCCTGAATTACCCTGATCTTCCTCTGCTCGATAAGGGTATCGATTCTTTTCGCATACCACATATCTCCGATACTGATCTGATTTTTCCCAAGGAGATTTCCGATCAGTTCATTTTCTTTTACCGGCTTTTTTGTAATGCTTTCCCAGATCAAAAAGTCGTAGAACGACTCCGGGACACTAAGGAGTCTCCCGTTTACCACTGCACGCAGGGGACTATTTTCTTCCCTCAATTTACTCCATGCTATTGCATAATATTGTCTTTCGTCGATAGATACTGTCTTTTCATAAGACAAAAAAGAAGAAAACTCTTCAGACGCAACTTCGCCCCAATTCTGATAGGATATCAGGACGTCCTGCCTAACTTGATATTCAGGCAATTTTATCGCCAGAACCTCATTTTCATAGTGTTTCACTATACTGCAAAGATGGTAGAATCCACATATGGAATATGGAGCATTACTGTACCATGCTCTGATAGCTCCTTCTTCTACCAGCAAATTTCGCAAACGTTGTAATTCCTCACGATAGGTGACATCCGTTTTCTGAATATCACCAATATCCAGCTTAAACTCAAGACAAATTACTTCATCAGACGTCCCTTCCATCCATGAGCCCTTTGTGTTTTTCGGTAGTCTTTTTCTCCCAACACTCCACATCGATGTAGGTCCATTTGTTCTTGTGCTTATGACTGTGCCTTTTGCCATCTTCATCGAAGCGGCTTCACTTGCACCAAATAGTACTTCTATCATCTTCTGATTCCTCCTTTAATCACTGCTAGTATATCATATCTCGCAACCAAAACTGACAAAAAGTGTCAGTGCCAGTTGGTTGTTTTCGCTCGCCACCCTTGTATAATAAAATTATAGGAGGTATGAAAAATATGAATCGTAAGAACATAAACATTCACAAAAATCTTATTTTTCTTCGGAAATCAAATCATATGACGCTGGAACAGGTCGCAGATCATATCAATGTTTCGAGGCAGGCGGTCGCAAAATGGGAAAGCGGGGGTAGTATTCCCGATTTGCTGAACTGTGCCGCTCTCGCCGATTTATATGATGTTTCCGTCGATGATCTGGTGTATTTTGACGGTGGAGCCGAAAAAGTCAGTATCGCACCGAAGGGAAAACATTTTTTTGGCACCACGGTAATCGGGGAACGAGGACAGATCGTAATTCCCAAGCAGGCTCGTAATTTATTAAACCTGAAACCCGGAGACACTCTGGCTGTTCTGGGAGATGAAAATCCAGGCACTAAAGGCATTGCTCTCATACCAAGTGAACTTTTTCTAAAGGCAACGCAGGAAGTGATGGACACATTCTATCCAAAATCAAAATAACAGGAGGATTAATAATGAACAAAACCATCATAGAGACCTCTGGTCTTACAAAATGCTATGGAACGTTTGTTGCTTTGGATCATGTATGCCTGCAACTGTATGAGAATGAAATTTATGGTCTGATTGGTAGAAATGGTGCGGGAAAAACAACTCTGATGCGGTCTTTATCCGGTTTATCGATTCCGACCTCTGGTCGCATACTTTTATTTGGTAAGGAACAAGCAAAGCTGCTTCCGGCCGAGCGCAGGAACATTGGCTGTATGATTGAACACCCCGGCATCATTCCCTACCTGACCGCAAAAGAGAATTTACAATTACATCAGATATTACGAGGTTTGAAAAAAACAAACTGTAAAACAGAGCTGGAACTTGTCGGTTTATCCGCAGACGCAAAGAAAAAAGCAAAAAACTTTTCTTTGGGGATGAAGCAAAGGCTGGGAATTGCCATCGCTTTATTGGGAAATCCCCATGCTCTCATTTTAGATGAACCGATTAACGGGCTGGATCCGCTCGGCGTCATACAAATCCGCAGGTTACTGACAGATCTTTGTCATAAGAAGCATATCACAATCCTGATATCCAGCCACAATATGCACGAATTATATCAGGTTGCCACAAAGTATCTCTTCCTTGATCGTGGTAAAGTTGTAAAATCTGTGAGTTCGGACGAATTGGATCAGGAAAGATCATTAGAAAACTTTTTCTTATCACTCATAGGAGGTGAACATCATGCTTGAATTACTGAAGGTGGATCTTTATAAACTCACAAAGTCGTCTCTCGTCAAAATAGTCTTTTTTATCTCTGTTCTCAGTGCTGCTCTCATGTACCTTCTTTCCCATCTTCTGGCTACAGGTGAACTGCCTATCCAGAATACCGGAATCCTCTCTCTATTTGCTGACAGTCAGATGTTTATACTTCTAGGCTGTGTTTTCATCGGGATATTTCTGTGCAGCGACTTTGAGTATAAAGTGATTGAAAATGCGGTTTTAGCCGGACATAGCCGGAGTTCAATCGTCACCAGTAAAATGATTTCCCTTGTCATCTTCGTTTCACTGTTAACCGTTCCTTATTTTGCTGTTATCCTTTTCTCCACTGCCGCCCGTTTTGAACTACATGTGTATCTGCCTTCGGCTTACCTGATGATCACAAAGCTTGCCGCTACGGATCCGGACATCATTCCTATTGCCCTCTTTGTGATCCTTGCGATTCTGACTTATTCGGCACAGTTAAGTATTGGAATTTTTTTCTTATTCCTTTTTAAAAGGCCCGTCGTCGTACTGGCAGTTTCTTATCTGTCCAATCTGCTTCTCGGGCCTGTTTTAGGACTCACTGACACAACAAAACAGATCATGGAATACACCCCGTTTGGAGTAAATTTTGCAGGAATGACTACACACTTTGAGTTTCCCGTTTTTATACGCTCCTGTTTGAGCGGATTCCTTTTTCTATTGCTGTTTACGTTTCTGTCTATATTGGTGTTTAGAAAAAGTGAAATCAAATAGTCAAACTTCAAATATCTCCAGGCTTCGCTCCAAAATCCCATGGATAAACGCAATTAAAATTCCATAATTTGTCATCGGAATCCCTTGTCTTTGGGCGCAGGCGTACCGATACCGCATTTCTTTTTCATTCAACATACATCCACCGCAATGTACAATCAAACGATACGGACTCAGATCCTGTGGAAATTCTGTCCCCGAAGTAAAGGAAAACTCCGGGGACTTTCCTGTATAATTTCGAATCCACTCCGGGAGTTTTTCTGTTCCTATATCACCGCATTGGCGACGATGGGTACACCCTTCACTGATTAGGATGTTGTCGCCGTCTTTTATCGTTTTTAAGACTCTTGCCCCCTGGACTGTATGCTTCAGATCTCCTTTATATCTTGCGAAAAGGATGGAAAACGAAGTCAGATACACTTCCTTCGGCGTGATCTTCGATACCTCCCTGAATACCTGACTGTCCGTAATCACAAGGGCCGGCTTTTCACCAATACGATCCAGAGCGTCCCCAAGTCTGTCGTCTCTTACGACAAGCATCCTCACTCCCACGTCCAGAAGCTCCCGGATCACCTGTTGCTGCGGTAAAATCAATCTTCCTTTTGGCGCGGCTTTATCAATCGGAATGACAAGTACAACCAGATCCGACGGTCGAATGAGATCAGCCAAAAGCCTTTTTTCCGGCTCCTGCACTCTAGCTGCTTCCGCTATAACAGCTTTCAGTTCTTCGATACCCGTTCCGGTCTCGGCACTGACCGGAACAATTCGCTCATCCGGGATTCCCCAGACGTGGAGTCTGCCCTTACCGTTCCACTCATCTACTTTTTCGCCCCAGACATCCCATTTATTCACTGCAACAACATAAGGAATCCCCTTTTCTTGAATTTTCCGCAAGACTTTCTCATCTTCCTCATCCGGATTCCGGGTTCCATCGAGTACCATCACCGCCAGATCCGCCTTACGAAGTGCCTGGTAACTTTTTTCCACCCGGAGTGACCCAAGGTCTCCTTCATCATCCATACCCGGTGTATCCATCATCATTACCGGACCAAGGGGCAGAAGTTCCATCGTCTTATACACCGGGTCGGTCGTGGTCCCTTTTATCTCGGAAACAACGGCCAGGTTCTGCCCTGTTACCCGGTTCATCACACTTGATTTTCCGGCGTTTCGCTTTCCAAAAAATCCGATATGGAGCCGTTCAGCCACAGGGGTTGCATTGATCCCCATATTCTGTCCCTCCTTTTTCACTAAAATCTAAAGTCCCGGTTCCCTTTTTCGATTTCTTCCAGATGCTCTCTGACAATCTGCCTGACTTTCTCTTTTGGAATGTTCTGGATTTCCCGCGCGATCATCGCCTCCCCTTTCTCTCTTGTATCTTGGGAAGCATAATCCATAAGATATTCTTTCAGCGTCATCAGGGCGTTTGGCAGACAACAGTTGTGAATCTGGCCGGACTTACAAAGGGACATAAAACGGTCTCCTGTCCGCCCTTCCCGGTAACATGCAGTGCAAAAGCTTGGAATATACTCCATGTCCATCAGCCAGTTGACCACCTCATCCAATGTCCTCTTGTCGCTCACATCAAACTGTTCGGAGGATTCATCTTCTGCCTCTTCCTCCACATAGCCTCCCACACTTGTCCTGGAACCACCGGAAATCTGTGAAATTCCAAGGTGGAGCACCCGCTCTCTGCATTTCTTACTTTCTCTTGTGGACAGAATCATACCGGTATACGGTACCGCAATCCGGATGCAAGCCACGATCTTCGCAAATGTATCGTCATCGATTCCATTATCAAACATATCCGGATCTATATCGTCCGCTTTTTTGATTCTTGGAACACTGATCGTATGCGGCCCGACACCGTATACTGCCTCCAGATGTTCCGCGTGCATCAAAAGACCGGCAAATTCATATCGGTAAAGCTCCAGACCAAACAGGACGCCGCATCCCACATCGTCAATTCCGCCTTCCATCGCTCTATCCATAGCTTCCGTATGATAGTCATAATTATGTTTCGGACCGGTCGGATGGAGTTTCAGATAGCTCTCCTTATGGTAGGTCTCCTGGAACAGAATATAGGTTCCAATCCCGGCCTCTTTTAGCTTTCTGTAATTCTCCACCGTGGTAGCGGCAATATTCACATTTACCCGGCGGATCGCCCCGTTTTTGTGCTTCATGTCATAGATCGTTTTTATGCTTTCGAGTACATATTCAATAGGACAGTTCACCGGATCTTCCCCGGTCTCAATAGCCAGCCTTTTGTGCCCCATATCCTGAAGCGCCGTCACCTCCGCGCGAATTTCATCCTGTGTCAGTTTCTTTCTCGCAATGTGCTTGTTTTTAAGATGATATGGACAGTAAAGACATCCATTCACGCAATAGTTTGAGAGATACAACGGCGCAAACATTACGATGCGGTTTCCGTAGAAATCTTTTTTAATCTGCTCCGCCAGAGTAAAGATCTCCTGATTTTTGTCATCCAGCTCACAGTCCAAAAGCACTGCGGCTTCCCGGTGACTTAAGCCTTTCCGTTTTTTTGCCTTTTCAAGGATCTCACCAATGAGTTCCCTGTTCGTTTTGTTCTTCCGAGCATAATCCAGGGTTTCCATAATTTCCTCGTGATTGATGAAATCCTCTGCATGTTTTGATTTTGGATCGTACATCTTCTTTCTTCCTTTCTTCGGGTCAGTTTTTCTTCCCCTTCAGTGATTGATAATCTCCACGGTCTGTGACCACCTCATAGCCAATCGTACTCACCGCTTCCTTAAGAAGCGCCAGACTTTCCCCAGCCTCCAGTCCCGTGTTTCTTTTGTTGTCGTAGAGGAGGTATTTGCCTCTCACGTTCTGCGGAGACAGATTTGGCATGACGACATTTGCCCCCACCAGAATTCCCTTCATGGTGCCGTTTTCCGACGCCGTGCCAAGAGCGGTCGTAGCCGGAAGTAAAACACACGGAAGCATCAGCCGCACAAGCGCAAGCAGATAGAGTGTCAATTCCACGCTTCCTGCCTCTTCTCCCGCAAACGGAGTGTCATGGTGTGGGATAAACGGCCCGATCCCTACCATTTCCGGCCGAAATTCCTGCAAAAACTGCAGATCGTCAATGAAACATTCTGTCGTCTGGTAAGGCGATCCAACCATAAAGCCTGCCCCTGTCTGAAACCCCAGACGTTTTAAAGCAGCAAGACAGCTCATCCTGTGTTCTAATGTCTGGGCAGATGGATGGAGTCTCTCATAATGCTCCCGGTTTGCTGTCTCATGGCGCAGCAAATACCGATCCGCTCCTGCCTCACGAAACTTCCGGTAAGCCTTCTCAGATTTTTCCCCAACAGAGAGTGTCAGCGCACAGTCCGGAAATTCGGACTTTACCGCCCGGATCAGATCCTCCATTCTATCCTCTGTAAAATACGGATCTTCTCCTCCCTGCAACACAAAGGTTCGAAAACCGTATGCATACCCGGACTCGCAGCAGCTCAAAATCTCCTCCTTGGAAAGCCGGTAGCGGGACGCCCCTGCACTCCTTCGGATTCCGCAGTAATAGCAGTCATTTTTACAGTAATTCGTAAACTCAATCAGACCCCGAATGTAAATCTTCTTTCCATAGACATGGTCCCGTACAGCCGATGCCTTCTGAAACACCACATCCGCTATCTCTTTGTTTCGTTTGGTCAGCACATGCCGCCATTCTTCTCTTGTCAGCTTCGCCCCTTGTTCCAGCGCATCGATCAGTGCCATTGTCCTGCTATCTGTCACAGTTTCTTATTCCTCTCTTCCTTGTTCTTCGCACGCCTTTTCTCCTGTTTTTGTATAAAGAGCTTTGGAGCTCACACCCCAGAGGCGCCCCAGCTTCCCGGACAGAGCGCTGATAATATCTCCCGGCGCATCCAGTACAATACTGATAATATTAACTTTCTTTTTCTCATAGGGAAGACCCATCCGTCCGATAATATAGTTTCCGTACTGATGGAGAAGTTCATTGACGGCTCCCGCCTGAGACTTATCCTCAATAATAATTCCAATCACCGCGATTCTTGTCTCATTTTCCATGATAACCTCCTGTGTTTCCTTTTTTGCCGTGTTTCCTTTCCTCTGTTTTTCATCCTTACGTATCATCCAGCTCCGGATTGGCAAGTCCGTCAGACTTGCTGAAAAACAAAAAATGGGCCTAAAAGGCCCACCTTTACAGACAGTTTGGTATCGACTGACAGCTCTCATTTTCGTCAGAGCTTCTTTGCTTCTGGTTTCACGGCCTTCCCTTTCAGAACATTCTTCAGGTCAGATTGTGCTGATTTCATCTTACAACTTTTGAAATCAGAAGTCAATCTACTATAATCTAATACTCCCCTTTCCTTCTTTTTCTGATATCAGTCGAATAACTTCTTCTTTTTCAGGTATCGAAACTGACGCCCCTTTTCGTGATACCGCAAGCGCGGCTGCATATGCCGCTTCTTTCAACGCTTCTTGCTTCATGCGCTTTTCCATAACCGCCGCAAGGAAATAGCCGGTAAAGGTATCTCCGGCGGCGGTAGTATCTACCACATTTGTCTTAACCGCATTCTGAATGACTGTCTGCGTCTGATCCTGATATATCGCTCCTTTTTCCCCAAGCGTCAGAACAACTCCGGCTTTCGGATACCGTTTTTGCATTTCTTTTAAAATATGATCGCTCTGCAATTCTCCTGTGATCTGCTTTCCTTCCACTTCATTAATCAGAAAATAATCAACCTTTTCCATCTTGGCATAAAGGAGTTCCCTGTCAAACGGAGAGGGATTCAGGACAATCGTCATTCCCCTTTCTTTTCCTTCGTCAATCAACTCCGATATAAGATTTATCTCATTTTGCAAAAGCAGAAAATCCCCCTTTTCAAAATGTTTCAGGACTTCTTTTATATATTCTTTTGTATTTTTCCGGTTTGCACCCGCAAATAGGATAATGCTGTTTTGCCCTTCTTCACTGACCTGTATCATGGCATTGCCGGTTCTCTCTTCAATGCATTTAATATAGTTTGTATGTACGCCTGACTTTTCACAGACCTCCTTTAAAAACAGTCCATCTTTTCCTATCATACCTGCATGATAGACTTCTGCTTTCGCCTTCGCAAGCGCAACGGACTGATTCAATCCTTTCCCACCCGGAAACACTTCAATCCCATTGGAGGAAATTGTCTCCCCAGGTGTCACAATATGCTCCACTTTATATGTATAATCAATATTCATTGAGCCAAAATTCAGTATCTTCATTTTATTTTGCTCCTTTTCTTATCCGCAACACTTGCCCTTTCTATAAGCACCGGTTGAAATGTAATACATTTTCGGGAACCTCTTTCGCTTTCCACTTCAGCCGCAAGCTGCCTGACTGCTTCTACCCCCATATCGTAAACCGGCTGATGCACCGTGGTAAGCGGAACATCCAAAAGCTCCGAAAAAAAGATATCATCATAACCAATCAGAGAAATCTCTTCTGGAATCTTTATTCCTTTTTGATTCATACGGTTATATGCCCCGTATGCCGACATATCATTAAAGGCAAAAATGGCTGTAACATCCTGCTTCAAAAGATAATCCGCTCCCGTTGCCCCGCTTTCACAGTCATATTTTCCCTCATAAACCAGTTCTTTCCGGAAAGCCACTTCATATTCATCAAGAGCTTTTTTATATCCTGCAAACCTGTCACAGGAATCTTCAAGTTCCCGCGGTCCTGTTATACATCCGATTTTTTCGTGACCGTGATCCAACAAATATTTTGTGGCCGCATATCCTCCCTGCACATGATCGACAACAACGGAACTACATGTCGCTTCTTCCAAAAAACGGTCAATCATAACAAACGGCATTTTTAGTTTTTCGAAAAGCTTGATACTTTCCATTGCTTTCTTTTTATCGCTGTCTAATGACATACAGAATAAAATACCATCTACTCCTTTATCGGCAAGCGCCTGAATATAGGACAGATCCCTTGTATGTTTATCGTTTGTATTACACAGAAATAAATTCCATCCTTTTTTTCTACATTCATCCTCCACGCCCTTTGCAAGATTTGAAAAGAACACATTGCTGACGTCAGATATAATCAGTCCGATGGTGTCCGTTCGCTTTTTTACCAGCCCCACCGCAAGCCGGTTTGGATGATAATTGAGCTTCTCTACTGCTTCTAAAATGGTATCTTTTGTGCTCTTTGGTATTTTGTTCGCCTTATTATTCAAAACAAGCGAAATCGTGGTAACCGAAAATCCGGTATAATTAGCAATATCCTTAATCGTAGTTCTCAAAATTTTTCAACCCCATTGTATACTATTCCCATAATCTGATTCCTGTCTTTTGTTATGAGTAAAGTCTCTATGTATACTATACCTCATTTCTTCCATATTTTGGTTAAAATAATTTATTTAAAAACTCAATAAATTGCAAATATTTTTTCAGCTCCACGTATTCATCCGGTTTATGCGCCAAAAAAGGCTCTCCAGGGCCAAGCAAAATGACCGGCAGATCTTTCTTCCCTTCCGCCAGTATAGAAGCATCTGTAAAATAATTAATGCCCGTCTGACTTGCTGACAGGTACATGCATCTTTCCACCCATTCTGTTTTTCTGAGCCATAAGTCATCAGGAGCGGTTTCGATTGCCATTCTTTCATTTTCTACGGTGAATTCTGTTTTCAACATACCATCGGTATTCCGTTCATATGTCCGGGACAGGCAGAGCGCATACCGAAGTATTTCTCCTGTCGAAACCTGTGGAACTGTCCGGATATCCAGCATAAATTCCGCGTCATCCGGAGTCATATTCGGCACGATTCCTCCCTTAATCCCTGTAATCTGTACTGTTGGCTGTCCCAAAAGCGGATGGACAAATTCCGATAGTTTTTCTTTTAGTTTTCGAAAAATTTCAAATCCATATTCCACGGCGTTTATCCCTTCTTGCGGATAAGCGCCGTGGCTCGTTTTCCCTTTTATCTTCATTTTCAGCCAAACACAGCCTTTTTGGGCACTTCCTATCTTCATTCCCGTAGGCTCTCCGACAAGAAGCAGTACCGCATCGTCCATGATTCCTTCTTTTACTGCTTCTTTTGCCCCAAGACCGCCTTTTTCCTCATCACAGGTGCCAAGAAAATAGATGGTCTTTTCCGGGATATATCCTCTCTGTTTCATGTTGCCGAGTGCATAGACCATTGCCGCAAGACCGCTTTTCATATCGCTTGCCCCTCTTGCATAAATACATCCGTTTTTCTTGGCTGGAACGGCCGGATCGGTATTCCATTGTGAAAGTTTTCCATACGGTACCGTATCCAAATGCCCGTTCCATACTACCTTTTCTTTGCTTTTTCCTCCCAGTACCGCAACGACATTCGCATGTCTTTGGTCAATCTCTCGAACGGAAACGTTGACTTTGCAGTCTTTCAGATACTCCGCTATAAAGTTCGCAATTTCCCGTTCATCATCGACTCCATTCACACTTGGAATGGACAACAGTTGTTTTAAAAACTCTTCTTCACTGTAATGCTTCATCTTCTGAGCCTCCGTTTGCACCCGTTACCTTGTCAGCCAGTCCATGATACCCTTCCAGATTTTTGCGTATCCTTCCCATTCGCAAAACTCCGGTGGCGCCCAGTGCGGCGCGCAGTCCGACGTAAATACGGCACTTTTTCCCTTGCCATATTCCGAAAATGCGACAAGCGGGTCATCTCCGATCATGACTGCCACCTCAGCCTCCGGCTTCGGAGTCGTTTTGTTATATCCCAACACATCTGGCCATTTCTCCGGTATTCCTTTTAAGGAAACATGATCCTTTACTACGACCGGAGAAATTCCATCACAATGCTCCATTCTGTCGTCAACCGTGAGTACTTCTACCGGAAGCACCTCCTGCACTGCCGTGTCATGCCATTTTCCCTTTGCGTCCACTCCTGAAAATGTCAGGTAACCGCCTATCATCAAAAGTGCTCCTCCGTCCATGACATAATCCCGGATTACTTTTGTCCTGTCCGGCATCTTGATACTCTTTGTAAATGTCTGTGACGGAAGCATCAGTGTATTCGCCCCGATATCTGATAAAATTACACAGCTATAAGTTTTGAGTTCTTCCATTGTATATGGAAATTTCTCTGCCGCAAGATGATTTGGGAGAAACTCTACATCATATCCATTTTCCTCCAGAGCCTTTTTCAGCCATTTTTCTCCGGTTTCATATACAGATGTATAAAAACTGTCAAATCCTTTTACATGGGTCGTATAGCTCATCCATGATTCTCCTGCCAACAACACTTTTTTCATATCGTTTTCCTCCTGATTATTCTTTACTTTTTTCTACATTTTTAACAAATCTGCTCATAAGCTGGTTCAATATAATTGCTGCGATCAAGATCAGTCCAAGCGCCGCAAGCTGCCATACGGAATTTACATTGGCAATCTGCAGACCGGAATTCAGCATCGTGATAATGACGACGCCAATCAGAACTCCTCCCAGATGGCCTGTGCCTCCTGCTACGCCGATTCCGCCGAGTACGGCTACTGTAATCGCCTGCATCTCCGTACCGCTTCCCGCATCTGCCCTTGCCGTCATCAGCCAGGAGTTATTGATGATCGCACTCACCGAGGCTAATACTCCCGCCAAAACATAAACCATCGCTCTTACTTTCATCTCGCGTATTCCCGCATATTTTGCCGCTTCCGGATTGGTCCCCATAAGGTAAACTCTGCGGCCGAATTTCATCTTGTAAACGAGAATAAAAATCAGAACCGATACCGGTATTACGACAAACAAAACCTGGTTTGGTATGCCAAATGTACTTTTCAGTGACAGTAAGGCAAAGCTATCCGGAAATCCACTGATAGGAATACCTCCTGTCAGATACAAAGCCAGCGAACTGTATATATACTGTGTCCCAAGCGTCGCGATCAACGCCGGCACTTTTGCCACCGCAACTAAAACCCCATTTACCGCACCAAATACCACGCCGCCCAGAAGAGTAATGAACGCCGCAATCGGAATATTTGCTCCGTTCATTACCGCAAGCCCGAATATGACTCCTGAAAGACTCATCGTAGAACCGATTGAAATATCAATTCCATCCCGTCCGCTTATCATAACAAGGGCTTCGCCTAATGACAAAAGAGTCAGTGTCGCTCCAAACTGTGTGACTTGCAAAAGGTTATTCATGTTAAAGAAATACGGACTGATACAAGATAAAATAATCATCTCTATCACTAACAGCAAAAGCAGAAATTTGGTCCTGCTTTTCGCTATGGAAAAGGCAAGTTTTTTCATACTGTTACCTCCTTTGCTTTCTTACCAGACTTCTGATTTCCTGTCACAGCGTCAAAAAGGACAGAAAGAACAATCAATGAGCCGATAAAGCAATTTTCAAGCAGAGACGGGATTCCCAGGATTACGATCCCGTTTTTCAAAAACGCGATAAATAACACTCCTGCCAGCGTGCCGATAACGCTCCCCCGTTTCCCGTTTCCCTTTGCTCCTGTGCCTCCGATTGTTACCGCCGCAATGCAGGCAATCGGTAAATCTGATCCGATCGTCATTTCCACGCTTCCCATTCTCGCGATATAGAGCATGGCTGCAAATGCCGCAATTCCTCCGGATATACAATAGGAAATAAGCTTGATCTTTTTCACATTGATTCCGCTTAAATTGGCAGACTGTGGATTACAGCCCGTTGCGTAGATGTACCTCCCGAATTTCCTGTACATCAGAAAATAGTAAAACAACGCATAGATGGCAATGATAAATAAAAGAAGCACCGGTATTCCAAATATCTTCGCCCTTGTGATAACCCCATATCCAGGATTTAAACCCGTCAGCCATTTCCCACCAAGCAAAGCGAAGATTACCGCTTTCCATATATTCATTGTCGCAATCGTTACAATCATATCCGGAATATTAAATTTGGCTACCAGAAATCCGTTCAAAAATCCGACAGCAACACCAATTCCGATAGCTGCCGCGACAATCAAAAAAATATTCATCTCTGCCTGAAGCATATATCCAATCACAATGGCGATGACACCCATCACAGATCCTACCGACAAATCAATCCCACCCAGGAGCATTACTATGGTCATGCCGATACTGACCATGGCAATCTCTGCATTATTCTGTATGACTCTTATCAGGTTATCGACCGTCAAAAAATTCGGTTCCAGAATACCAAACAGGATAATTTCCGCAAACAGGAGCAGAAATGTCACATACTCTCTGCGCCCCGGCTTTGGAACATATTTCTTCATCATATGTCATTCCCTCCGTTTATGAATTTTCCTCCGCCCCGCACCAGTCCATTACGATCGAGGCAATCATTTTCGTACATGTGAGAAGTTCTTCTATTTCAATAAACTCATCCGCCTGATGCGCAAGTTTCGGGTCTCCCGGCCCGATATTCAGCGTAGGTATACCGACATTACAGAACCACCCCATATCTGTATGACAGCAGATTCCTTCTACGATAGAATCCGGATTGACCTTTCTTGCGCTGTCCCTTACTGTCTTGAAAAACGGCTGGTCATCCAGTGTTTCTCCACAGTCTGCGTCAATCAGCCATTCCACTTTTGGCTGATGATCTGTAAGCCATGCGTCTGTAAGGGCCACCTGCTTCACAAACTCTTCTATTTCCTTTTTTACCTTTGAGCCAAGTCCGTTTTCATCCTTCTCCGACGGAAGATACTGCGCGTTGAATGTAAGCTCTGCCCGGTTCGCAAATGTCGTCGGATATTCTCCTGCCTGAAACTGTGCAATATGGATCTGACATGGTATGGGCAGATACTTATGCTCTTTTGCCACGCTCCATTCTTTATTCAGCCTTCTAAACTGTTCCAAATAAAGCGACGCTTTATCGATGGCATCAACCGCTCCGCCTGTCCTGAAATCTCCCTGCTTCAGTTCAATATGTCCCGCTCTTCCTTCAATCGTCAGTTTTCCCCATAGAATCCCTCTGCAAAGCGGCGCTATTTTCAGATGTGTCGGTTCCGTAATCAGACAGCCGTCCGCACGGTATCCTTCCGCTACCAGGGCAAGTGTTCCCATTCCTCCCGCTTCTTCATCCACAACGGTTCCGATTCTTATATCACCCTTTAATTTCATTCCACTTTCCTGAATCGCTTTTACTGCACAGGTCATGGCGGCAATACCGCCTTTCATATCTACCGCACCTCTTCCGTAAAGCCGGTTCCCTATGATTTTTCCGCCAAATGGATCTTGTGTCCACTTACTGCCCCGCTGTACCACGTCAATATGCCCTGAAAGCATTATGGAACGTCCTCCGCCTGTTCCTTTTAATTCCGCATACAAATTCGGTCTGTCCTCAAATGTATGGTCAGCATAGTACCCTGGCTTTCCCTCATAGGAAGCAAGCTTCTTCGCATCCGGATATGTATACTCTGTCGTCATTCCCATATCCTTTAGATAAGCCTCCAGAACTCTCTGTGCATCTCCTTCTTTCATATATATGGTCTCTTCATCAAAATACGGATTGACGCTTGGCGCCTGTATCAGTTTCTGCAAAAGTCCTGTGACTTCCTCCCTGTTTTCCTCAATCCATTTGTAAATCTTTTCTTTTGCCGTCATAGATATCCTCCTCTTCTTACCGGTTTTCATTTAAGTTCAGCGCATTCTTTAAAATCGCTTCTTCCGTTACCGTCTTTCTGTCAAACCGGGCCGTTATCTTTCCCTTGTAAAGCGTAATAATATTGTCGCTTAATTCCATTACTTCCGGAAGGTCGGATGAAATCACGATAACTGCAACACCGTCCTTTGCCAATTCCATAATATACCGGTGTATTTCCGTTTTTGTCATAACATCGATTCCTCTTGTCGGCTCATCCAGTATTAAAACTTTCGGCTTTTGAAGAAGCCATCTGCAAAACAGCACTTTCTGCTGTCCTCCTCCGCTTAAGCTGTTGACACTGATTTCCTGGTTCGGCGTCTTGATGCTGTATTTTTCTATATTCTCCTGTACTACCTGTTTTTCTTTCTTTTTGTGGATCATACCGCTTTTTCCGGAAAGGCTGTCCAGAAAGGCGACGCTCATATTATCCCTGACCGAATGAATATCAAAAAGCCCCTGTGCGCCTCTGTCCTCCGGTACATAAAAAATCCGTCTTTCTACTGCCTGATTAATATTGATCCTGCTTATATCCTCTCCTTCAAAAAATATCTGTCCACTTTCCGCATTGGTTTCTCCGAAAATGGCTCTTGCTATCTCTGAGCGTCCTGCTCCTACCAGACCGTACATTCCAAGTATCTGCCCCGGTCTTACATCAAAACTCACGTCTTTATATACCGGTTTCAAGGAAAGATGTTTCACCTCCAGAATCGGCTTTTCACTCTGTTTTCTCTCCTTATAAACACTCATGTTGATTTTTCGTCCCGACATTGCCGTAATAATCGTTTCCTCAGAAATCTCTTTCGGTGAAAGCGTGCCGGTAAGACAACCATCCCGCAAAACAATAATATTATCTGAAATCCGGAGGATCTCCGGTATTCTATGACTGATATACATAATGCTGACGCCCTTATTCTTTAAGTCCGCAATAATCTCAAACAGCTTTTCCGATTCATTATGGCTTAGAATCGAAGTCGGTTCGTCCAGAATCAATACCTTACATTTTTTATAGATTCCACGTGCAATCAGTACAAGCTGTTGGTTCCCGATGGAAAGTTCACTCATGGTAAGATGCAGAATCTTTCCGTCAAGTCCGACGAGCCGAAGCGCTTCTACCGCCTCGTCATACATTTTCGTCCACTGAATCGTTCCTCCTCTACTTACCGTTTCATTTCCCATAAAAATGTTTTCCAGAACCGACATATCAGCAAAAATATTCGGCTCCTGATACACAATGGAAATCCCTGTCTTTACCGCATCCAGAGGCGAATGAAGGGAAAGCTCTTCTCCCTGGAAATAAATTTTTCCTTCATCGTTTTTCAGTGCTCCGGCTACAATTTTCATCAGGGTTGACTTACCAGCCCCGTTTTCTCCGATTACAGACAGCACTTCTCCTTTTTGCAGCTCAAAACTGACATTCTGAAGTGCTTTTACCCCTCCAAAGGATTTGCTTATGGACTCGGCTTTTAATATGATTTCTTTTTCCACGCCTTTCATCCCCTTTCAGAAATCAGAAAAGGAAGTATATTCCCGGTTCAAACAGCCGAATATACTTCCCCTTCATCCCACTTATATTGAAACCTTAGAAATCGTAATCATTTACATTATCCTTATTAATAATCAATGGTTCTCCTAAAAGGAGTGTTTTTGTCTCTTCATCCCAGGTCACTGGATTATCAATGCCTTCGATTTCATTCACTTCTTCAAATTCTTTTCCTTCTACAACCTGAACTCCTGCCCACACGTCAAGATATCCAAGCGCTTCCGCATCCCACATGATCGATTCTTCCATCACGCCTGAATCGATAAATGGTTTTACCGTTTCCGGAGAACCGTATCCGATCACAGCTACCTCCCCCGCTTTTCCTTCCTGTTCTACCGCCTGTGCCACTCCCGGAATCGTGGAAGACGCAACCGCAACCAGTCCCTTCAAATCCGAATATCTTGTCATGAGTTCCTGCGCCTGTTTCAGAGCCTGCTCGCTGCTTCCGCCCTGCGTATACCGGATATCCACAATTTCAATATCCGGATATTTTTCTTCCTGCTGTTTTTCTATCCAGGAAATCCATGAATTCAGATTTGTTGCTGTGGATTCTCCTGATACAATGCCGATTTTTCCTTTCTCTCCTATCTGTTCTGCCAGTCTGTCCATCAGCGTTCTTCCTAAATCTTCGTCAGAGGCTTGCGCGACATAAAATTCTCTTGTACTGTCTGGAGCATCAGAGTCGGAAGTATACACGTGGATTCCTGCTTCCTGCGCCTTCTCAATGTACGGATTTGTAGATGAACTGTCAAGAACGGACAGGGAAATCGCATCCACGCCCTGTTTAATCAGGCTGTCCATAATTTTTACCTGTTCCGCCGCGTTCGCCTGTGTTGCGCCGGTATATAAGTAGTCTACGCCCAAATCCTCCGCCGCTTTTTCTCCACCTTTTTCCATTGCAGAGAAATACGGGATCCCGACTAGCTGAGGGATAAAGGCGATTTTGGTTTTTCCGCTGTCTTTTCCGGATTCTGTCTTTTCTCCGCCTTTATTTTCTCCCGAATCCGTTCCTCCTGTTTGGCACCCTGCCAGAAGCCCGAACGTCATCGCTGCTGTAAGCAAAACTGCCGTAAGTGTCCCTGCCTTTTTTCTCATAAATTGTTCCTCCTCTTTTTGTCCTGTAAGATTCATTGGTAAAACGTTTTTCCAATTTTGTTAATTCGATTATATACCCCACTAACATTTATTTCAATCGTCACATTTTTACTAAATTCTAAAATAATTTTCATCATATTCTCTAATTCTTTTTTATTTTATCGTCATTTTGCATAATATCCTTTTGTTTTTTTGTTACTTTTTATATTTAGTAAATCGTTTTATTAAAGTTATCTTCTTTATTTCCAATAGACAATAAAAAACGCAGCAGTTTTAATACTATTGCATTAAAACCACTACGTTTTTCATATTGTATCATTTTTATATTTCTATCTCTTTTCTACGGAAAAGAACGTTTCTTCCTCCAGAAACCGCTTCACGACCCAGTTAAAGATTTGTGGTCGTTTTGCGGCAAGAAAATGATCTCCTTTCAGACAAACAAATGTGGCTCCGGGAATCTGATCCGCCATAAAACGGGAATGACGGTCCCGGATCATATCGTGGGTTCCAACTATTACCAGCGTCCTTGATTGGATCTTCCGAAGATCTGACGGCCGGATATAGGGATCTTTTATCATCAGACGCAAGAGCTCCTGCCGACGCTTTCCTCTTCCACAAAACCTCGTAACAAGAGACAGGAGGCCGTATTCCATCCAGACCGGAAAGACCGCCCAAAGCTTCATCCCGGCAGGATACAGATTGGCTCCATTCAGGATCAAATTTTCAACTTTCTCCGGAAACCGTATCGCAAAAATGATTGCAATGTTGCCGCCATCACTGAAACCTATGATATCTGCCTTATGGATCCCTTTTTCTTTCAGGAAAACGGCAAGATCCTCCGCAAACTGCCGGATCGTAAAAGGCTTTGTCCCTCTTTTCGTTTTTCCGTGTCCTCTGGTATCCACCGCCAGTACTCTGCGGCTACGGGAAAAAAAGCGGATCTGATGCTTGAAATACCGGCTGTCCTCCCCGTTTCCATGCAAAAGAATCAACGGCTTCCCGCTTCCCTTCTCGATATAATGCAGATGAATATCATGCATATTGACCGCTCCTTTTCTGAACCCCTACTGAAACAACACAGTTGCCCGTTTCATCCTCTCCACTACAGGAACATCAAACGGACATCTGACTTCGCATCCTCCACAAGCGATACAGTCTTTTGCGCCGGCCGAAAGACTTTCGTAATGCGCCTTGATTGTGGATGGCACCTCTTCCTGCATCGTAGCCAAATCATACAGCTTGTTGACCATCGCGACATCGATCCCCGCCGGACATGGCGCACAGTGCCCACAGTAAGTACACTGACCTGTATAAGCATGATGCGGTGCATGTGCCAGCACGCTTGCATAGTCTTTTTCTTTCGACGTAGCTGTCTCGTAAGCCACCGCCTGCGCCACATGCTCCGTACTGTCATATCCTGCCAATATGCTTGCCACTCCAGGTCTTGTGAGTGCATAGTGGATGCACTGAACTGGGGTCAGGGCGACACCAAACGGGGAGGTCTGCGGTGAGAACAGACGTCCTCCTGCATAACCTTTCATAACTGTAATCCCAATCCCATGCTGCTCACAGACCTGGTAGAGTTCTGCCCGCTCCGGATCAATTCCGTTTAGATCTTCCGCGTAAGAATCGGCAAAATAGGTGTTCAGGTCTTCACTTGCAGGAAGCAAATCAAAGGCCGGATTGATGCTGAAAAGAATCATCTCCACAACGCCGCTTAAAGCCGCAAGCTTTGCCACTTTCGGATTGTGTGTGCTCATTCCGATATGGTGAATGATCCCCTGCTTCTTTTTCTCTTTCACGTAATCAAGGAATTCTCCCTCCATAATTTTGTGGAATTCCGTCTCCTCATCCACAAAGTGGATCATGCCAAGATCTATATAGTCCGTTCCGAGGCGTGTCAGCAGATCCGAGAAAGCCTCCTCCACCTTCGCAAGATCCCGCGTGCGGACATACTGACCATTCTGCCAGGTAGAGCCGATATGCCCCTGGATGATCCAGCGCTCTCTTTTGCCTCGAATGGCTTTTCCAATATTCGTACGCACGTTTGGCTCGGACATCCAGCAGTCCAAAATATTGATCCCATAACTTTCACAACAGTCGATTATCTCTTTGACTTCTTTCTCGTTATGACGCTCTAGCCACTCCGCGCCCAGGCCGATCTCGCTGACCTCAAGCCCGGTAGTCCCTAATTTCCTATATTTCATCATCTTGGCCCTCCATATTCCTATCTTTCTTCGTTTCCCATCCGGTAGATCCGTTCCTCAAAACTGCCTCCCCCTCTCTATCCCAACAAAGTCCGTACCATACCTGCGTCTAATACGACAGATTTTACATGTTCTACCTCGATCCGGTATAAAGCGTTCGCTGCAAGGTGCTCTGCCGCCTGCTCCAGATCCCGGATTCCACTTGTATTACGGTGCAGATCGATAACAGCCTCCAGCCCATCGTCTGTCAGAGTACATTCTTCTTTTTCCATTCCAATGCGCTTCAATACTTTCGGAAGGGCATACTGGGAGAAAATCACCTTTTTCTCCTCCGGCGCATAATCCGGAAGCTCAATCACCGCAAAACGGGACATCAGCGGGGCACTAATCTGAGCCTTGTCGTTCGCTGTCGCAATCGGATAAACTCCAACCGTCGGGATCATACATTCTATGTAATTATCCGTGAATCCAAGATTATCTAATAAAGTCAAGAGGACATCTGCCGGATTCCCATTCCCCTTTCCAGATGCTGCCTTGTCAAGCTCATTGATAATAAACACCAGATTTGATTCTCCTGCCATGGAAAAAGCATCCATGATAATACCCGGCTTCGCATTGGCATAGATTCTGGAACTTCCTGTAAGCTGTTCCGGGTCATTGATGGAACTCATGTCCAGTGTTGTCCACGGCAGTTTCAAAATCCGTGCCACCGCATAGGCAATCTGTGATTTTCCGGTTCCCGCAGGACCCACCAACAGAAGCCCATAAGCCGGGAGGGTATGAGTCCGATTGATCTGGATGATCGTCTCGATAATTCTCTGCTTGACCTGCTCCATCCCGTAGAGCTCTTCATCAAGAATTTTTCTGGCCTCCTTTGGATCAATCGCCTGAAAATAATTTCCTTTCCATTGAATATTCATCATTATGGAGAGCGCTCTCTGTGCGTGCCGCCGCTCCTCCGCGGACACTTCATGAGACTTTGCTACAGCCAGATTTCTTCTGGCCCAGAGACGGATATTATCCGGCAGTGTCCTTCCTGCGCAAGTCATAAAATCCGTAATACTCTGGATACTGGTAAGTTTCATACTGTCCCCGGTCTCCTCTTCCTCTTCATCCGGGACTTCCCCGGACGGCGCATCGCTTGTCAACAGCCGCTCGATCATAAACTGTAAAAATCCATCCTCAGCAGAAAGTTTGGAGCCTCCCCCAAAAGCAATCTCCCGGATTTTATAAACCGCATAGCCGTTTTCTGTGTCTGCGCCGGAGAGGCGGACATTGATATGGTTTTCACCCATCCATTTTAAGAGACTTATAAACCGGGCGTCAATCTGCAATATATCAACGCTTTTTGTTCCTTCTTCTTCCTTCCACTCAAAGGCGGTACCACGAACCGGATTGGTAAAACTCCCACTGGAATGTTGTTGTAATAATCCCTCACGATTATCAAGAAGAAGTATCGGATCTTCCAAAGAAGCTTCGTGCTTATTGGAATAAAATACGGTATACGTACACTCCGGATCTTTTTCTGCTTCCGGTGTGTGATTAAAATCAAAAACTGGCATTGTCTGCACTCCTATCTCGTCGTCCATTTTCTTTAGTTTACCACAAAACGTACCCGGATACAATCTGCTGAAATACTGCTTGACAGATGAGGTCTGACCAGTACTATAATATAGAAATCATAAAACAAAGGAGGTCGCACTATGACGGAAAAAGAACTGATGCTGTCAGAACATTTATATATCGCAGACGATGAAGAGCTTGCCAGAGATCATCAGAACGCAAGGCGTCTGACCCGCCTGATCAATACTCTCACGGAAGAAGATGCCAAAGAACAGATGGCGCTCTACCGCCAGTTATTCGGCCATGTAGGTGAACGCTTCTGGGTGGAACCGCCTTTCCGGACGGATTACGGATGCCATACCTACATCGGGGAAGATTTCTACGCCAACTATGACTGTATCTTCATCGACGTAGCGGAGATTCATATCGGAAACAATGTCATGTTTGGTCCACGGGTCTGCATCTTCACCGCCGGCCATCCCATTGATCCGGTGATCCGTAACAGTAAGTTTGAATATGGAAAGGAAGTTCACATTGGGGACAATGTCTGGATCGGCGGCAACACAGTCATCAACCCCGGTGTCACCATCGGAAACAATGTCGTGATTGGATCCGGCTCCGTTGTAACCAAAAACATCCCTGACAATGTAGTAGCCGCCGGCTCCCCTTGCCGTGTGATCCGGGCAATCACGGACGCGGACCGGACCTACTGGGTACAAGAGGCAGCAAAATATCACGAACTTCGTAAAAAGGACCAGCCGTAACCGGCTGGCCTCCTCTTCCATACTTTGCCCTTCCTTCAAGTATTTACGGTTTACATCTCCCACAGGGCTCATACCCCCTTCTGATGATATCTTCTCTGATTCCGCTGTACTCACTTAGGTTGGAACTCCTGATATCCCCCACACTTGCACAGTCCGGCTTATGGAATTTCTTTGTGTTGGTGTTGAGCACATACGTCTGCTCCATTGGACTGTCCTTCCCAGATCCGTCCTCTTTCCCGGCTCCTTCACTCTCTCGGCTTTTTCCGGTCTCATAGTCAATTTCAATTCCCGGCTGCACGTTGTACACATACACATAGAAGGAGATTCCTTCTCCGCCGTCCTCTACAGACTGCGCTTCCATCAGCACGCCCGATGCCACCAGATTGTCGTCCTCAAATACCGGAGTCACCTCATAAAGTACATGGTTGTCCGTCTCCCGAATATAATCCGCCACCATATTTTCAAATGGGAGCATCCCCTCGGTGTTCATATAACGGGTTCCGGTGATAAGGTTTCTCTCATTGGCATTTTCCGCCGTCAGTTGAAAGCCGATCAGATGACAGCGATTATAAAGATAGCCTCCGTCCACCTCATCATATTCCTTATTCATCCACCCGGACGGCTTCACTTCAGAAATACTCTCCCGATCTTCAGTGGGCATTAGATCCTCCCCGATATTAGCTTTCGCAGTCCGGCATCTTCCTAGATGATCGAGAGGGCTATATATTTCGTAGGAATCGTTCTGAAGCTCTTCATCTGAAAAATCCGGCTCGTTGTTATCCACAATCGTATAAGGCTCGCCACTGTACTCCGGCAGTACTGCCACGATCGACTCGGCTTCTTCCGCCTCCTTACGAAGCTCCTGGGTATCGGAATTTCTCCCGAAATCGGAATACCTGCTGTCTCCTGAAATCTGACCGCAGGAAGTAAAGAACAGACTGAATACAAGAACAAACAGAGGAAACAACGTCCGTTTTCTTCGCGTCATGCTGTCTTCACCGGGCAGGTCAGAACTGCAATCTGGCGTACCATATCCGGACGGATCATCAGCTCATTGGACTCATATGTCACTACCGGATCTTCCTTATGCAAAAAAGCATCCAGTGTACCAATCACATCATAACCAAAACGTTCACTCCGATAATGCATCGGAATGATCATTTTGGGACTCAGCTCTTCGAGAAGAACCCGTATCTGGTCCGGCTCCATCGTATAGAATCCCCCTGCCGGGGCGAATACTGCATCCAGATGGGAAAGAGCCCTCTTCTGTTCTTCTGTAGGCATACATCCGATATCACCGAGATGGGCGATCCGCAGTCCCTCGGACTCCAGAATCGTAATACAATTCGTACCACGCTTCTTTCCTTGACAGTCATCATGGAACGACTCCAGATGCGTTACTTGAAATGGAGTTTCTCCGTACGCTTTTACAAGCTTCACTTTTTCTCTGGCATTGTGATCCCCGTGCTCATGACTTGTAAACACCTCGTTTGCTGTCAATATTTCCAATTTCAATCCTGGCACATTATCATCTTCATAAGGATCAAAGACAATGGCATATCCATCTTTGCTGATCCGAAAACAAGAATGACCAAACCATTCTACTTTTATTTCCCGCATGTATTCTTCCTCCCTTCTGTCATTTCCCGGAACAACTGATCCAACTGGGGAAACTGCTTTTTCATACGGATCGGAATTCCGGACCGATCCAGAAAACAATGTCCGGAATGTCCTACTGCTGCCAGTTCTCCCCGGCAATACATTTCATAACCGATTGTCATTCTTACTCCATTATATTCTTCAATCCGCACCTGAATCTCCACTACATCCTGGAACGTCGTCGTCTTTTTAAAATCACAGTCCACATGGGTGATTGGAGAAACAATACCGTCGGCCTCCATCCGGTCAAATCCCCATCCGGCCTGATCCAGAAAATTCACTCTCGCTTCTTCCATCCAACGAATATAGTTAGAATGATGGGTAATCCCCATCCGATCCGTCTCATAATAATGTACTTTATGTATATAAGCGTTCATACTGATCCCTCCTGTTAAATAATTCCGGTCTTCTTATGTTTGTAGTAATAATAGCCAATAAAAATCAGCGCCGTCAAAATCCATGTCACCGGATAACTGAAAATAATCACCGAGATTGTCGGACTGATTTTCAGCGCTATGGAAAGCCAGACAATCCTCAGTACACAGATACCGCCAAGTGTAATGATGACCGGGACAATCACATCCCCGATTCCCCGCAGTGCCCCCGCCAGAATCTCAATAAACACGTAAACGATATACCAAGGAGCAATCAAAACGAGCATATCGCTTCCGATCTGAATAACGTTGGCATCCGACGTAAACATCCGGAACAAAAAACCTCTTGTAGCAATCAAAAATACGACCATTACGGTAGCCGCCACCAACTCCATCCCCAGACATACCTTGACGCTTTTCCTGATCCTGTCTGTCTTACCCGCGCCAAAATTCTGCCCAACAAAAGTAGTAATGGAAATGCCAAAAGCCGAATTGATCATCCAGAAAATTGCGTCCAGCTTTCCATAAGCCGACCATGCCGCTGTCGTATCCGTCCCGAAAGAATTTAAAGACGCCTGGATCGCGATATTTGTGATCGCAAACAGGATGGACTCAATACCTGTCGGAATTCCAAGCTTAATCTGACTGATGAGCGCACTTTTATAAAAGCGGATTTTGGAAATCTTGAGCTGTAACATTCCTTTGGACTTCATCAGCTTCCATGTTACAAGCACAGCACTGAACGCCTGGGCCAATAAAGTCGCAAGCGCCACCCCAAAAACTCCCTCATGGAATACCACCACAAAAATAAGATCCAGCACAATATTCACAATACAACAGGCAATCAAAATATAAAGCGGCGTCCGGGAATCCCCGATGGCACGTAGAATACTGGATCCAATGTTGTATACAAAAGTAAACAGAAGTCCGGAAAAATACACTCTGAGATACAAGGTAGAGTCTGCCACGATTTCTGACGGTGTATTCATCATACGGAGCATGGCCGGAGCCAGCGCAATTCCTACGATACTTAAAAAGATGCCGCCTGCCGCGGCGATAGCGTAGGCATTGTGAATCCCCTTTCGCACAAACTCCTCATCTTTCGCTCCGTAGTACTGGGCAATGATGACGGACGCACCGGATGAGAGTCCTGTAAAGAATCCAACCACCAGATTAATCATCTGGGAAGACGATCCACCGACGCTGGCAAGGGCTTTCGTCCCCACAAACTGCCCCACTACAACGGTATCGATCGTATTATAAAGCTGTTGAAAAAAAGTTCCGATCATAATCGGAAAAAAGAACATCAAAAGCTGTTTCCAGATCACACCTTCCGTGATCTGATTTTTCATCTGAGCTGTTTCCATGTGACCTCTCTCTTTCCTGCCGCCATTTTTTCTCCCGGAACGGGACGCAGCCGTCCTTGCACAGACAAAGCTTTTCCGCTCCCATGGCATCCTTGCATCAGTTTTCATAGATTCTCTTTCTATTCTACACGATCCGGCCGAAATGTAAAATATTTTTTCCTGACTTTTCCCGCATTTCTCTTGTATTTCCTCCTGTAATTTCTCTACTCTTTCCTTCATTGTACTTTTCTCCCGTCTGTGCTATAGTAAAACAAAAAAAGGAGAAATTCAGTATGAAAGTGATTATTTACGGCTCTGACATCTGCGGTGACTGTCTTGAAACAAAAGCATATTTAAAAGAACATGCGGATGAATCCATCCAGTACAACTACTTCGATATTACAAAATCAACCGGAAATTTGAAGCGCTTTTTAAAGCTTCGTGACACGATGAATTTGTTTGCCGGGGTTCGCGAAGGACATACGATCGGAATTCCGCTCTTTCAGTTTGAAGACGGAACTTTTACGTTAAATCAGCAGGAAGCCTATCAGAAAATGGGAATTTAGCAGAGTCCATCAGACGGACTGACTTATGAAATATAAACGGCAAAAATGAGAGGAGGCTCTCTCTAAATATCCCCCTCTCATTTATATCGTTTATATGTTTTTTATTCTATTTTTATGCTCCAACAGTTACAGTACTCCTCCTGTTCTTTCAGACGGATCAGATCCGGTTTAAACCGGATATCTTCGATAATCCCCTGCCGCGACGGCAAAGAAGTCCATGGCTCCACACATACATAGGGAGCCGTTGTTTTCGGTACATGCCAAATGCCCAAATACGGAAGCTGAGGATAATACAAGGTGACTTTACGGCTTCCTTGATCCGTTTTTAACGTGACACGATCCGCCATAGATTGTAATACGATTGCATCTTCATCGAACAATTCGTGGCGCAGCCGTAATCTGCGGTTTTCTTCCAACGGATAGCGCTTATTCTCTCCGCTCAAAAAACATGCCTCTGTATGTCCTATACGATCAGGATAACACTCTTCTCCAAATTCGAGATAATAATCTTCAAATTTCACGCCCTCTTCCATCGGCAGCCGAAAACCAGGATGCCCGCCCATTCCGAAATACATCCAGGAATCCGACAAATTATAAACCTTGTATTCGATCCGAATCTCCTGATCCACAAGAGTATACAGTACCCGCAAACAAAACTGAAACGGATAAAGCCGATATGTACATTCTGTATTACACAATTCCAACATCAACTGATCTTTCGTCTGTTTTATAAGGGAGAACTCACTGTTTTTGGCAAATCCATGGATCCCCATCTCGTACTCTTTCTCTCCAATTTTATATTTCCCATCGGTAAATCTTCCCACATAAGGGAACAGCAGCGGAGACCGGTCTGCCCAATATGTCTCATCGCCATTCCAGAGATACTCCTGACCATCCTTTATCATCGATTGCATTTCAGCACCTTTCGACGCCACTGTTACTATAATCTTTTCATTCTGTAACTGATACTTCATAAACTACCCTCATTATTTCGCACACGGATATTCTGTACATAGAAGCCGGTATGGGGCTTCATCTTGCTTTTGCATAGATGAAATACACCTGCTTTTTATATCTGTTATTCTACCATATAAATTCTGTTTTGTCATAAATAGGAGTTCTGTTTTTCAAGAATTGTTATTTTTTTGTCTCATATTCCGTGGTTTTGTATATTCTATAGGTACTATTTTAGGTAATATTGACAAATCTAAAATATTTCACACAAAAGGGTTCATTTTTTTGACAAAATGTATTACATTAAAGGATAGTTAAAAACTTGTCAGAAAGGGGATTATTATGGCAAAAATTACAGAAGGCTACATGCCATATTTAGGCTATCAGACTTATTACAGAATTGTTGGGGAAAGAAAAGATAACGGGAAGGCACCTTTGATCTGTCTTCACGGTGGACCGGGTTCTACCCATAACTATTTCGAGGTACTGGATAATGTTGCAGATGAAGATGACCGGATGATCGTCATGTATGACCAGATCGGTTGCGGGAATTCTTATCTCGACGGACATCCGGAGCTTTGGAACCAAAAAGTATGGTTGGATGAGCTTGAAGCTCTGAGAGACCACCTTGGATTAGACGTTTGTCATATCATCGGACAGTCCTGGGGTGGAATGATGCAGATCGCTTACGCGGTTGATTATGATCCAAAAGGCGTAAAGAGTTTCATTATTTCCAGTGGCCATCCAAGTAGTTCACTCTGGGAAAGAGAAGGTCTTCGCCGTATTAAAATGATGCCGCAGGATATGCAGGACGCGATCAACCATGCGCTTGAAACCGGAGATTTCACAGGCGAGGCTTACGATGCCGCAGTTGCTGAATATATGGACAGATATTGTAACTACTGGCTCGGAGAAGACGCGCCGGAATGTTGCACAAGACCGAAAAAATCCGGCTCTGAGTCTTATGTAGAAGGATGGGGACCAAATGAGTTTGCACCTACAGGAACACTGAAAGACTTTGAATACATTGACAGACTTGGAGAAATCAAGATACCTTCTCTGATCTGCAGCGGTATTTCTGATCTTTGCTCTCCACTTGTAGCTAAGACAATGGCAGATAGAATCCCGAATTCCAAATGGATTCTCTGGGAGCGTGCAAGACATACCTGTTTTGTAGACAGACACGATGACTACTGTGTAGAGCTCATCAAATGGATGAATCAGCATGACTAAAATAGCTAATTTACATATGAGTAAATAGACGTTACAAAAATCAGGAGAATATCCTCAGACATGCGGATATCCTCCTGATTTTTCTATAAAATGAGGATATCGCCACGTGATCAGATCTTTTTGCGATACCCTTTAGCTCTAGCAGGAAACCGAATCCTGCTCCTGTTCATATTCTTTCACTCTGACATCCTGAATCACGAGAAGTGCCGCTCCTGCAAGCAACGGAACATTTCCAAACCAGACGCTGTGAAGTCCGTACTGCAGCCAGATAAGATAACCGAATCCCACTCCCAGGTGGAAACTCAAAAGAGTCCCTCCAAAGAAAGCTGCTTTCCTGCCCTTTTCTTTCCTGATCTCTTCCTCATCCTTATAGAGCAGATACTCTGCCGCAGATAGAACTGTCTGCTTTAGATTGTTGGTGGAAAATATCGTTGAACTCACATAACCGTTCGCTCCTTTGAACACGCACCACTGAAAAGCTGTAACAAAGAAAATCGGATAAAGCGCCTTCACCGGATCCATCTTCGCAGGTAGAAATCCGACCACACAGATCGCCGCAAAATCAAAGAGCACAGCGAGATATTTCACATTCCAGCGTACATTTTTTGCAAGCACTGCTGAAAGGGCGATCGCCCCGATAAAGATCACAAGAGCGCCAATCCGGATCAGAACTTCTTCCGGATCTCTTCCCAGAATCCCACATACAAGCTCGATCATATTGGCCGTCTGGGCAGAGCCAAACACCTGCATTCTGGCAAAAATCGCATACGCTCCTATAAATCCACCGAATATCGCCATGGTATAATGTACAGGTACATCAAATACAGTTTCTCTTTCCACAAAAATCGCCTCCTGACTTCCCTTATTATAATCATCTTTTTTTCATTTGTAAAGTCTCTGCGCATATTTTAAGGACGTGTCCTGATTCATCCGAACACGCCCTTATCGCTGTACTTTTAGTGCCAGCTTCCTATCAGCTATGAGTTTCAATGTAAAAGGCGAACATATCTATGAACTCTGCGTTTGTTGGAATTTTTGTCATCTTACAGCCGGATATCCTGCTGAAGCCCTCCGGCCCGGTCTGTCTCCAGCATACTTCGATCGCCGTCCGTATATTTCGTTCCACACTCTGCGGTGTCGTTCTGACCCGCAAAGCCACCTCCGGGTAAATGTTTTTTGTCACATTCAGCATAAAATCTTCATGCTCCAGTACAATTTTTGTCGCCTCCGCAAGCTGCTGATATCCTTGATATTTAGAAGTCAGTCCCAGACCTCTTAATGTTTCGTAAATCAGCTGCATATGTTCCTCCTTCCAACCTCCGTTAATATCATAACGAATTTATATGGAAATAACAGGAAAAACTACAGATATCGACAGATTGTTACCTAAAAAAGACAAAAACCTACATTTCCTTTTTCCACTGTCTCAGAAGCCCCGCTCCAAGTGGATAAGGCCCGGTATGAACCCCTATTGTGGCACCAATCTGAATATCCTCCCATTCCCTCACATGGAAACCCGAAGTCCCCAGACGCTCCCTCAGGCGCATCTTGAATTCATCGTATTCCGGAACCCAGAGCCCGACTCCCGTCACAAGAAAATAGTCCTCCGGCTCAATCTTCAGGTCCTGTATATAAGACTCCATCTTGTCTATGATTTTCTGTAATGATTTTTTGCGGCCCCGACACAGCTCCGCTGATCCAAGTTCGCCATCATAGAATTGAATCAAAGGCTTGATTTTGAGGACACTTCCAGCCACAGAAGCCGCCTTTCCGATTCTTCCTCCATGCTCCAGATATTTCAAATCGTCTGTAGTAAAGAAAATATGTCCACTCTGTCGGAGCGACCTCAATGCTTCTGCCGCCTCGTCCAGCGTCTTACCCGCATTTCTCATTTCTACCGCGTTTTTTACAAGCATTCCCTGAAGAGCTGTCGCAAGACAGGAATCCACGACTTCGATCCTCGCCCCCTGAAACTGCTCTTCCACCACCTGTTTTGCGTTGACCGCCGCCTGCAAAGACCCACTCAGCTTTCTGGAAAGACAGATACAAAGTACCGGTAATCCTTTCTTCACAAAAGATAGAAAGGCGTCCACATAGTCCTGAATCGACGGCATGGAAGTCTTAGGGAAACAATCCGGGTTCTCTGCCATCCGCTGATAGAACTCCGGTATGGAAATCTCCTTTCCCTCCCTGTAATACTCTTCTCCGTCAAATGAAAGATAAAATGAAACAATCTCCACCTGCTCTGTCTGGACATAGCTTTCCGGCAGATCGCAGGAACTGTCGCTTACAATCCCAAAATTCATGGTTTCTCCTCCCGTTCTCCATTCTTTCCCATCTCTAATCCTCGTCAAGCTGACTTAATACATCCAAAAGATCGACGGAAATGATCCGATCCACACAGTTGACAGGAATCCCACGGTAGGCATAGGCTCCTGATTCAAAGAGCAGATAGAGCTTTCCTCCCTGAATACAGATCTGTTCCATTCGGTTCGGAAGCGTAAAACTTTTAATCTCTTCTTTCTTTTTCAGACTGTACTTTTCTGTCTCTACAACAGACCGGTTATAAATCCTAAGCTTGGAATCCGCATATCCGTAAGACTGAGATAAAAACAGATAATTTCCAAACACTTCCAGTCCCTGCACCTGGGAAAGAATATCTGCCCACTCCTGATCGATTGCGACATTTCCAAAAAACTCTCTGTCCTCATCCATCTCTTCATATGCTTCTTTATTCTGCTCGTTCAGCTCAAAATCTACCGAATACCGGTTAATAATACTGTCCCCGGAAAGCGAAAAATATCCTGCATAAAGATTTCCTCCCCTGAACGCCATAAAGGAATTTCTGGCGAGTCCTTCCAGAATATGTGTTTCCAAAAACGGGAGCGGCTTTTTCGTTTTATCATACTGATAATTTTCCAGCGCTTCCATTGTGTACAGGCTGACTGCTGCCTGTCCGTCTACATAGTCCGATACCCATAGCATCTGTTTCAGATTATCGTATGCAATTCCTCCTGCATGTGTCTGATTTGGCATAATAATCTCTTTCACGAAGCGTCCGGTTTTCTTATCAATCTCAAAAAGTACAGAATTATGCCGCTTCGTATGGCAGTATGCGCTTACAAAAATCGAGTCCTCCGTTACATCCATCCCTTGCGGCGTCATCGATGTGCAGATATCTGTGATTCCTGTCTTACTATCTACGGTTTTTGCGGCTTTCAGCCCCGGAATGACATATGTGCCAAAGCTTCGCTCCGCCGAAAGATGCTTCACCATGTCCTCTGAAAAAAACTCCTTATATCCGGTAAGTATCTGCCGTATCTCCGAGACAGTGTGAACAGCCGGTGAAGTATTTGTACGTTCCAGCCATGTAACCGGCTCATTGACGCTGCGGTATACGACAATATAAAACCAAAAGCAGCCCGCCAGGAGAATCCATGCCAGAAGCAGATGCATCCAGATGCGCACGCCCTTTCTTTTCTGTGATCTCAATTTTTTCCCTTCTTTATTCCATCCACCACTTCAAAATCGTCTGGATTTCCTGATCCCAGTACTTCCACTGATGGTCTCCTTTGCCGCTTCTGGCCTCCACAATATAGCCAAGACTTTTCATTTCCTGCCACATGTCAATATTATTCTGGTAGAGGAAATCTTCCTCCCCACACCATGAAAACAGCCGAGGGACCGGCTTTCTTTCTTCTTTCAATCTCCTTGCAAGGTATTTCAGATCATTGAAAGATCCTTCAATCCCATCCGGATCACCAAAAATTCCTTCCCAGAATCCAGACGGTTTTTGAACGGGATTCGCTGTCTTCTCCTTTAATCTTCTTGATACGTCCAACACGCCTGATAAAGCCGCTGCCGCGCCAAACGTCTCTGAGGCTCCAAGCCCGAGCTTCCAAGCTCCATAACCCCCCATAGACACCCCGGCTGCCAGGGTATCCTCTTTTCGATCTGACATCTGCGGAAAAAACTCCCTGCAGATTTTAGGAAGCTCCACTGAGAAAAAGGTCCAGTAAGGGAGCCCATAGCACATATCCGTATAAAAACTAAGACCTCCGTCCGGCATTACGACAGCGATCCCATACTCACTGACATAACGCTCAATGGAAGTCCGCCGCTGCCATATCGTCTGGTCGTCGCTCATTCCATGAAGCAGATATGCCGTCTTATATTTTCCGTTTCGGGCATTCCCTTTCAGCCCGATCTGATTCTTTGTATTCTGTGGAAGAATCACGTCCATACTCGTACATTTTTCAAGAACCTCCGAGAAAAAGTCCACATGTAACAGCGCCATTTTCTTCTTCCTCCCTCCATTCATCATTTTCTCCCCCTATTATAACGCAAAACTAAGAACAGGGACACAGCAAAATGCTGTATCCCTGAAGAATCTTCCTTGCATCTAGCAGGTTGCTCCACCTTTGAGATGTTTCTGCGCCGCCAGATTTTCCTGCTTTCTTCTAAGCAGTTCGTCGGACAGAAGCTGCTTCTGTACATTCTCAAAGCCGATCCTGTCGATCGTATCCGCAAAACGTTCTCCTGTGATTCCCTGCTCCCGGAACAGAAGAATCGCTTTTTCCACGATATCGAGTACTTCTTCTTCACTCGTAAAGATTTTGTCAAGCGCATGTCCGTGGGCTACTTTTTTACCCCAGCGTCCACCAATGTAGACTTTGTATCCCTCCATCTCTGTAGCCACTGCTCCGAACGGACACTTTCCGTCACAACGTCCGCAATGGTTACACTGACCCGAATCCAAATGCAGCTTTCCGTCTTCCATCTTCGCCACACCGATTGGACAGTTGTTTTCTACCTGGCAGATCTTACATCCGCGGCATTTCTCCAGATCCACAGACGGCACTCTCTGTCCAATGATACCAAGGTCATTCAAATCCGGCTTTACACAGTTGTTCGGACAGCCGCCCACCGCAATCTTAAACTTATGTGGTAGTTTCACCTGGCCGTAACCATGGTAAAATCGCTCGTGAATCATTTCTGACAGATGGAAGGTGTCAATCAGACCATACTGACAGGTTGTACCCTTACAGGAGACAACCGGGCGAACCTTGGATCCGGTACCTCCCGTTTCCAGTCCGGCGTTGGCAAGGAATTCCCTCAGAGGCTCAATGTTCTCATAAGGTACTTTCTGGATCTCGATCGTCAGGCGGGAGGTCATTGTGATTTCTCCACTTCCGAATTTCTCCGCCGCTTCCGCAATGACACGGCTTTCTTCCGCTGTAATCTTGCCGTTTCTTGTAATAACACGGCCATTGAAGCAGTTGCTCGTTCTCTTGTCCTGCAAAAAGCCCAGGGCTTTCACCCTTGTAATCTCTTCCGGAGACACCTGGAATTTCACACCCTCTACCTTGACATCATTAAAATACTGTGCGCCCTCCAGCACGACAGTGTTTGTATAACCGTATGCCTTTAATCGGTTTTGAAGAAAATAGCTTCGTTTGCCTTTCAGACAGACAAGCAGAATCTTCTCATCCTTTGCAAGTCCCTCTATGGCACCATTCACGGTAGAAAGATCCACATAGACCGCCCCCGCAATCTGGGGATTCGGACAAACGTCTACGACTTTGTAACCTTTCGCCTTTCCCCGTGCATATTCAGCCGGCGTCATGCTTACCATTTCTCCGCTGATTTTATTCTGGAGAATATAAGCTGCCTGCACGATTGGATGAATGGCGGTAGAGAATGGCGGTGCATACGCCAGGTCCAAATTCTCCAAGTCTTCCAGGCGGGCGTCCATAGCGATTGACGTAGCAGCAATATCCGTCATTTTATCTACCGCACCTGCACCCACAACCTGAATTCCCAGAAGCTTATGTGTTCCTCTATCTGCAATCATCTTGGTGGCAAAAGAGTCAGAATCAGGATAATAATGTGCCTTGTCATCTGTTACAGCGAGCACGGTCTCCACATCATATCCTGCTTCTCTTGCCTGAGCTTCCGTCAGCCCGGTTCTTCCTACGTTCATTCCCGGAAGTTTCACAACTCCGGTTCCCAACACGCCCGGATAGGTCTTGTCCTTGCCCGTGAGGACCTGAGCCAGTGTTCTTCCCTCATAGTTGGCAGAAGATCCCATGGCAGACCACTGGGACATTCCTGTGATTCGGTTCTTCACAACAACGCAGTCTCCCGCTGCGTATACATCCGGCAGACTCGTCCTCATCTGCTCATCTACCACAATCGTACCACGATCCATTTTTATTCCGGTGTCCTTTAAAAATGCGGTATTGGGACGGATCCCGATGGAGACAACGATCAGATCAGACTGGATCGTACCTTGATCTGTCTGGATTCCTGTCGCCTCATTCTCGCCGAGCACCGCTTTTAAAGCAGTTCCCGTCTGAATCCGGATCCCGCTTTTTTGCAGATGCTTCTTTACATAGGCCGCCATTTCTGTATCCAGCACGTTCGGCATGATCTGTGGCATCATATCGATTACAGTCACAGAAACCCCTCTCACCTGAAGGTTCTCCGCAATCTCAAGGCCGATAAACCCGCCTCCCACCACAACTGCACGTTTCACCCGATGCTCCTCCACATACGCCCGCATTGCATAAGCATCCTGCGGAGTCCGCATCTGGAATACTCCCGGAAGCCTCATTCCCGGCACATCCGGAACAATCGGAGATGCACCGACCGCAAGAATCAGATTGTCGTAGGAATATACTTCTTCCTCGCCGTTTGCCAGATTCCTCGCCTGTACATATTTTGCTTCTGCATCCAGATGGAAAGCCTCTCTCCCAGTCAGGACGCGCACTCCGGTGAGTCCTTCAAATTTCTTCGGTGTATTGACAATCAACTCCTCTTCTGTCTCGATCAGTCCTCCTACATAATACGGAAGACCACAGCCTGCATAGGAAATATCACTACTTTTTGTTATCAGTATCACCTCTGCGCTGCGGTCTTCTCTTTTCAGTTTTGCCGCTGCCTTAGTACCGGCTGCGACTCCTCCGATCACGAGTGTTCTCATTTTTTCTTCCTCCTGCTGATAAATGTAATCAGTTACATTGTTATATCCATTATATACCGGATTTTCACTCGTGACTTATTATGATTTTTAATAGTATAATAAATTTTTCTTATGATCTATCAGATACTCAGTTTCCTATCCGCAATCCAACCGACCAGAAGGTAAACCAGAACCGTCATCACAATATAGAAAACATAGTCAAACAGGCCGATTCCTCCCCATCCGCTAATCGGAGCCAGATCGAACAACTGGCCGAGGATAATATAAATCCGGTCAATTACAAAATTGATGACAAAGAAAAGAATCACCGCAATTACCCCACCGAATTTTGTATTGAGCAAAACGGTTCTTGTAAGGATGACGGCCAAAAATCCTACAACCATGACATTCATCCATGCAATCAAACAGAGAAGGCACATCCCAAATACCAGCCCCCAGTCTACCTGAATATTAACGCCTCTCTCAAAGAATTCTCTTACCGCCCGGAGAAATTCTCCAAGACTTCCATCGCTGGCTGCTGTAATAGTCAAAGTAGCAGCTCCGGCTATAAAGAAAGCCATGAACACAAATGCCATCTGCAAAATCCCAGCAATAATCTTGCTTGCAAGAATTTCATAAGTAGAGTGCGGCACCATCCAAAGCATATAGCTCTGTTTCGTCTTTAGATCCCGGTTTAAAATTACAATGTTCTCGATACCGACATACAAGATCCCGAACATTCCCGCAAAGGTCATAATCAGAATACTGACTGCCACCAGCGTATCATTACGGAGCACTGCTCCGGCCACAAACAGGACTACAAATGCCAGGAGACAAGCCAGAATCAGGATCCTCGTCATCCTTTGCTTTCTCCATTCATATTTAATCAGATTTCCCATGTTCTTTCCTCCCTACATGAACTCTCTGTACAGATCCGCTGCACTCCGTCCGGAACGCATCCGTTCCTCTTCCACATCACATTCATAAATCACGCTGCCATCTTTCATATAAATCGCGTGATCGATGATCGATTCAATCTCCTCAATCAGATGCGTGGATATAATGACCGCGTTTTTTTCACTGGTGGTCGTCAAAATTACATCAACGATTTCATCTCTCGCTTTGAGATCGATTCCGTTGAGAGGTTCATCCAACATATAGAGAAGCGCTTTTCTCGAAAGCGTCGCAATCACCTTGAGCTTTGCCATCATACCAGTAGACAACTCACGGATTTTCATCTCCTCAGATAATCCCACTTTTCGCACGAGCTCTTGGAATTTTTTTTCATCAAATCCCTCAAAGAAATCGCTGTAATATTTTCCTACCATCCCGATATTCATAAAATCATAGTAGAATGGCTCTGTCGACATATAGGCCACCTGATTCTTTGCCCGGTAATTCCAAGGGGCGCCGTCAAAAATAACTTCTCCCTGCGTCGGCTTGACAAACCCGGTCATCATCTTCATCCAAGTCGTCTTACCGCTTCCGTTGGGTCCAAGCAGTCCGTAAATAGATCCGCCGCAGATTTTTATGGAGACCTCTTTCACCGCTTTCTTTCCCATGTACGCTTTTGTCAGTCTTCTGCTCTCTGCTATCATACTTCTTCCTCCTCATCAAAATGCTCAATCCGGGATATGATTTCTTCTCTGCCAAATCCGAGATCCTTCATCTCTTTCAAAAAGCCCTTCAACAGTGCTTCTGCCATTTCCTTTCGTAATTCTTCCTGCATCTGTTCGTCCTCCGTAATGAATGTTCCAAGTCCCCGCTTCGTGTAACAGTATCCCTCTGCCTCCATCTCCTTATAGATCCTCGCCGCTGTGTTCGGATTGACCTTATATAATACGGCAAGTTCCCGGTTGGAAGGCAGCTTCTCTCCGGGAAGCAGCTGCTTGCGTACGATTCGCTTTTTAATATCTCTTACGACCTGAACATAAATCGGTACTTCCACATTGTATTCCATTTTCGTCCTCCTTTCTGTATCAGTGAACTAGTTAAATAGTACACTAGTATATTCATTTTGTCAACATATTTTCCGCATCTTTCGTTTTTCTTAATAACTATTCATCCATAGGCGAAGATTTCGCTGCACAAGCAACGAAAAAGCAGTATGAGCTGCGTATCTGAGCTGTCTGGCTGGATCGCTACTTTTCTTAATCAACTTCATAAGGTCGAAAAAAGCTCCGGTTTTTACTTTCCCATAAGGAACATGAAAAAACCGAAGCTCTTTATTCTATCTTCTTCTAAAAAGAATAAAGCCAGTTTGCTTTTTTGTAATAAATGAAAAAAGCAATGGAACTTAATGCCCAGGTCAGTGGATAAATCCAGTAGACTACCGCAATAGACGGGATCAGCGCAGAAACTGCAGTTAGAACTGCCACACGAATCACGCACCAGAAAATCATCATCACAAACATCGGAATCACTGCTTTCCCTGCCCCGCGCAAAACCGCTGCCACAGAATGTGAATATGCCAGCAAACAGTAAAACAGAGCAGCCGTTCTCGCTCTTTCTGTTCCAAACAAAATGACTTCCGGCGTCCGGTCGAAAGCGGCTGTAAAGACCGGTGCTGCAACAAAAATCACAATCCCGATCAACTCGGCCAGAATCATTGCACACGCAATCCCAAACCGTGCTCCCTTTTTCGTACGTTCATAGTCTTTTGCCCCCAGATTTTGTCCCACAAAAGTAGTAAGTGCCATCGTAAAACTTGTGATCGGCAAAAATCCAAATCCTTCGATCTTGGAATAAGCTCCACATCCTGCCATTGCCATCTCTCCAAAAGAATTGATATTGGACTGAACTACAACATTTGCGATGGAAATGATAGAGTTTTGGATTCCGGATGGAAGGCCAAACTGAACCACCTGTTTGAAAATATCCCATTCAAAACGGATTCTTCGAAGCCTAAGCCGATATTCTGCCTTCGAGCGTATAAGCTGAATCATACAAAGAATCGCACTGACCAACTGGGAAATGTCCGTAGCTAGGGCCGCCCCTTCTACGCCCATTCCAAATACTGTGATAAAGGTGATATCCAGCACCACATTGACCACAGAGGAAAGAATCAGGTAATAGAGCGGATGTCTGCTGTCTCCCACTGCCTGCAGGATGCCTACAAACATATTGTACATGACAAAGCCCAGAGATCCCATAAAATAGACCCGGAAATATGCAGTGGATTCCGGCATGACATTTTCCGGAGTTTTCATCCACACCAGAATCTGCGGTGCAAAAAATACTCCTACAATCGTCAGAATGATACCTGCCACGATTCCAAAAGCAACTGTCGTATGTACCGCTTTCTCAACGTATTCCGAATCTCTCGCCCCAAAGTATCTTGCAATCACCACACCGGCTCCCAGCGCGATGCCATTAAAAAATCCAATCATCAGTTGAATCAGGTTCCCCGAAGAACTGACTGCCGCAAGTGCGTTACTCCCAAGAAAATTCCCCACAATCAACGAGTCCGCCGTATTATACATCTGCTGAAACAGATTACCCAGAAAAATCGGTATTGCAAAAAAGATAATCCGTTTCCAGATGGGGCCTTCTGTCATCAGTGTGCTGGATGTCTTCTCTTCCATCCTACGATTCCCCTTTCTCTCTCCATATTCTTTCGTATGCTTCATATTTCTTCTGCATCTCGTCCCGCCTGCTCTTTGGCAGACGTGGGATCGCTTTTCTTAGTTGGAAAAGTGTTTCTTTCAGTGCGTCCCACTGTTTTGTCTGCCTGAGGGCTTCTGCCTCCCATACCAAATAATAGGCTTCTTCTTCCGGCCTTTTTTGCATACATGCCAGCAGCTTTAGCGCCCTGTTATAGTCCGAAAGCTGGCATAATGCAATCGGCAGATAAATCTGGAGTGTCGGGATCATGCTCTCCCATCTTCTGGCTGCTTCTTGATAATAAAGCAGAAAAAAAGTCACCACGTCCTGACTCTCCCCTTTCTCCACCAATTCTGATAAGATGCGCGCAGCGTAAATCCGGTCCCGCCCGGAGATCCAGACAAATCCTGATGTCACAAACAAGGCCAGCGCCCATGGCTGCCACATTCCTTTCAGATTGACACTCAGCCCTGCAATCAGTGCTGTACAAATCATTCCCAGGCACCAGCGAAGCTCCCAGATTTCCCTCTTGACAGCCAGAGTCTTATGGACACGGTCCCGTAACCCGTCTGTTTCCATGATCTGCTTTTGATCCAGATGCTCAAAAAACAACTCCCGGATTTTGTCTTGAAGAGCCTTTTCCCGAAGCTGTCTACTCTTCTTACTGAAAAGACTTTGCCAGAGAAATACCAATACCGCACTCAATACAATTCCCGTAATCCGGTATTGAAATCCCGGATCCTGATACCGGCAGACATACAACGTACCACCTGCGGCCAAAAGCGCCGCAGCCCCCTCAACCAGTATCATCTTCCAGACTTTAACTTTTGTTTCTCCCTGCTCTCTTCCGGACCTTTGAAATGCCGCCAGATAAAACACTGCGGCACATGCTCCCGCAAAGCAGGTCAAAAGCCCCTCCCTCCTTGCCTGAAAGCGGAAAACCAAAACACCGCCTTCATATAACAATATCCCCGCAAGAAACACAGAGAAAATGCAAAGTAATCTCCAAATTTTCTTCGTCATATGATCCTCCTAGCCTGCTTCCTGCAAAGTTTCCGTAATTTCCTTCTCAAAGGTGAAGTGCTCTCCGTCCTCGGAAGAAAAGAGTGCCTTGATCATCTGTCCGTTATCCGCATAATCGCCATCTTCTCCCTGGCCGATCACCATGTACCACATACCATCCTCTATGTAAAACCGCTCCACTTGGTCAAATGGGTTGAATCCTAGTTTCTCCACAGCCTCTGTTGCCTGCGGCAATGGAATCTCCCGGAACGTTGTTCCTCGATCTGTCGTGCGGTAAAAGACACTCTGCTCCTGTCCTGCGGCATAGCATCCGGTCTGATCATCCGCCCAGAAGGCGGCACTTACATTGCTCATTACCTGGTCTTCTGTAGAAATCAGTGTCCATGTCTTGAGGTCGTCACTCATCCACGTCCCGTAATAGTCGTTTCCAAGTGCGCGATCCACGGCAAAAACAGCAGCATAACCTCCTTCATTTCTGGAAAGAAAGGTGTTTGCCTTATATCCTCTGTTGGTGATCCGGCTCTCATTCCAGGATGTACCCTGATCCTCACTATAGATCAGAACCGTTCCCTCACTGTCAAATCCCAGAAAAGCGGTAAAATCCGGGGATATCAGATAACTACCATCTTCCAGGCGTTCATCGTATCCTCCATTTGGCTTGCCGCAGACTTTCTCATATCCGTCTGGTACTTCTACAAAAGATTCTCCCGCGTCATAAGTAACAAACAGCCCTCCATCCCGAATGTAATACGTCTCTTCTCGGTCAGTCTGCATCGCAAAATGCTCTGTCTGAGGTTTACGCACCTCCTTCTGAAACTCCGGCGACTGAATCTGATATTCCACAGGCCGCATCTTCTCTGTGATAGTAGATATGCCATCCCTCTCTTCAAGCCTGACTACCATCTGCCCCTGGTATATAAATCTGTCTGCGGTACCAGAAAGTGTTTTGTCCGCTCCCTTGCTGCCTAGAAAAACAAGCTCCAGATTTTGGATCATCCTGCTGTTGACACAGGCAGGTACAATCGTGTAATTCAGCTGAACATAGCCATTTTCATCCAGCACTTCCACTTCGTCCAAACGTGCTTCCCTGATCCGGTAATCATAAGGAACATTCATTCCGCCAAGAGCGTTCGCGTAGTCCGTAAACCATTCCCGGCATACTTCCGCTTCTGACTTTCCTACACTGGCCATCTCTGCCCCGACGGCCGCAGGACTTTCAAACTGGCGCCACCGGAACTCTGTCCAGGCTGCACAAAGTAACACTGCTCCCACAAGCCCCAAAAGACTCACAGCCAATCGCTTCATACTTCACTCCTTCTCGTTCCAAATCACTGTCTTTGTCTATTATATCACCTTTTGTCGCACAGGAAAAGAGAGGACACGCTTATTCCAGCTTCCCCTCCCTCTTTGCAAATTCTATGATATCTTTCAGGCCGGCCACTTCTCTAGCCGTTTCTTTTAGTTTATCTGCACAGTACACCTTCCTGCAGCGCTGAATCCATTTTTTTGCTTCTTCTACATGCTTTTCTTCCATTTTCCGAAATGGCGGTACACTCACGACAACAGATGAAAGTGCCGATGCAGCAGTGTAGTCCAAATCATTTTCCCAGAGAATTCCCGCCGCAAACGGGATCCTCTGTCTTTGCAGATATCGAAAGTACATGGTGCCCGTTCCCATGCCTGCGATCACAAATATTTCCGGCTCTCCCTTTATTGCGGAAAGCTCCAGATTTCCTGTCAGCTCATCGTATAATCCTGTTGTCATCTGATAAAGTCTTTGGATATACCCCTCCGTAAAAATCTCCTCCGGCGTACCAAATCTGTCAATCCTGTCCTCATATACACAGGCAATCTTATCCGAAATTCTGGCCGCCAGATCAAGTTCATGCAAAGACATCAGGACACAAAGTCCTGTTTCTTTGGCCATCTTCTGCAGAATCGAAAGAAACTCCAACTTATACCGAATATCCAAATAGGAAGTCGGTTCATCCAGAATCAGAAGATCTGGCTCCTGACAAAGAGCCCGCGCTAACATTACCCTCTGCTTCTGTCCGTCACTGATCTTCTGAAAATCCTGCTCTTTCCACTTTGCTATTCCGACCACTTCCATACTCTTGTCGACAACAGACCAATCTTTCTCCGATAGTACTCCAAATTTACCGGTGTACGGATACCGCCCAGTAGACACAACGTCCCGGCAAGTCATCCGTTCTGTACGCACCCGGTCTGTCAGCACAACCGAGAGCTTTCTGGCCAGCTCGTTTCTCTGCATTTCATCTGTCTTCTTTCCATCAAGATATACAATGCCGCAAAGTGGTTTCATCTGCCGAATCATGCTTTTTAAAATCGTCGTCTTACCAGCTCCATTTGGCCCGATCAACGTCAGAATTTCTCCTTTTTTCATCTGGATGCAGATATCCCGGATCAGGGGAACTCCCTGGTATCCAACCGTCAGTCCCGCTGTTCTGAAATAGATCTCTTCTTTCATCAGACTTACCTCATTCTTTCCTTCTTTTGATGGATCATAATATAGATCACTACGGGCGCTCCCCAGATTGCGGTCACAGTGCTGATGGATAATTCTACGGGAGCAAAAATCGTTCTGGCAAGCAGATCACAAAACAGGCAGAATACTCCACCGCCCAAAAAACAAGCCGGAATCATCAGAATCGGGCGCGCTGTCCGGAAAAAGCTTTTCACCAGATGTGGTACCGCAATCCCGACAAAAGAGACCGGTCCCGCAAACGCGGTCACACTGGCAGACAAAATGCTGGATAGTAAAACAAGCATCATCCGGAAAACCGGGACATTCAGTCCCATATTTTTCGCGTAGGCCTCTCCCATCTCATAAGCACTGATCTGTTTTGACAAAAGGAATACTCCAAGGGACGTAGTAAGCACTACAACTGCCATTACCGCTACATTCTCCCAGCTAATACCGGAAAAACTGCCCTGTGACCAGTTATGCAGATTGACAATATTCGCATCATCCGCAAACGTGACGATAAAATCCGTGACAGCCGAACAGATATATCCGATCATAACTCCACTTACAATCAGCATGGACATCTGGTCGATCACTCTCGCCGTAAGAAGGACAAATCCCATGCAAAGCATGGAGCCTGCAAAGGCCGCCATAATCAGCATCCATGAACTGAGCTGTACGGCATACCCAAGGGATACAACCATCGTCAGCGCAACGATCAGTTTCGCTCCGGATGAAATTCCTAAGGTAAACGGGCTGGCGATGGGATTGTGAAAGAAAGTCTGAAGCAGATACCCGGACAGAGCCAAAGCCCCTCCAAGAATCACTGTCCCGAATGCTCTAGGCATCCGGATTTCCATGAGAATTTCCCGGTATGTCGCGTCTCCTTTTTCTCCTTCGATGATCAGTTTCGGGATATCTGTGAACGGAATTCCCACGCTGCCAATACAAATATTCAACAGGAAGAAAAACAGCGTAAGTACAATTAAAACAGCGAACGCTGCCACACATCGTTTTCGCTTCATCTTAGTATCACTCCAGTCGATAGATATAGGTGAGAGTATCTTCCTCCCCGTGCAGGATCTTGTACAGATCCGATATGATCGATCCTAGTTTCATAGTAGACTGATACAAATTTTTGCTTGTACAGTAGACGTTTCCTTCTTCCACTGCCTTAAAATGCTCCAGAAGACCGCTCTTTTCCGTCAACTCATCTACTGTGGAGATTTCTCCGTCCACTGTACTATTATAGATAATATAATCCGCATCTTTTGCCGCCGCATAAAAGCTTTCCATATCCATACTCATAGTTGAAGATACGCTGTCATCCTCCTCATCCTGTTTCAGAATATAGCTCCCTCCTGCCATCTCAATCATCTTTGGCAGATAGTCTGAAGCTTTGCGTACATTGACTTCTCCGTTAGACGTAATATAGAAAAACGCAACCGTCTTTCCGGTAGCTTTGTCCTGACTGATCTGCTCAAACGCTTCCTTCTCCCTGTCAAACGCCGCTGTAGCTTCCTCTTCTTTTCCGCTCAGCAGCCCGTAAAGCTTCACCCATTCCGTTCTTCCCAGTGGTTTTTTTTCATAACTGGAATAGTCCACGAAAACCGGGATTCCTGATAACTCCAACTGTTCTTTCACCTCTGGCGTATGATAGATCATTGTATTTTCTATCGCCAGTCCGCATGATTCATCCAGAATCTGCTCATAATCCGGAGCAGAATATTTTCCCGCGTACAGAATGGAGCCTCTCTCCATCGCCGTCCTTGCTTCTTCCACATACCAGGACTCTGTTTTCAAAGAACTAAACCGTATCCTATCTAAGGCGTTGATTGATACAAACATATCCATAACCGCCGAGGCCGCAAGATAGATATGGTCAATCGGCTGATACAACAGGACAATCCCCTCGTCCAGTTCTTGGGGTGTCTTTTTTCCTTCCGGTATGACCAGATACCTGTCTCCATTGGATATTGTAATGAGTACATATCCGTCCTTATAATAATCTACCGCAAACTGCTCTGCGTAGGAAAGCTCCATGCTATGATCAAATTCCAGTTCCTGACTGATTTCCTTATCCCGGTCTTTCAGTGTTTCTTCTTCCTCAGAAGGCTTCTGACAGGCCGCTATGGAAACCGTCAGGAAGATACACAGAAACACTGCAAGGCACTTTTTTCTTATACTAATTGTTCTCATCCGTTTTGTTTCCTTTTCTTACAGTAAACGGCCGCTCCTACCGCCACGATCAGAACGCCTGCGCCAACTGCCGTCATAACCCAGATACCGCTTCTTTTTTCAGACCGGATTTCTATTGTTTTTTCCTGAAACGTCAAGGTATACTCGATCTCATGGGTCGTACTCATCGCAGTCGTATCTGCTGTCACTGTCACTGGTTCGTCAAATGCCAAAACCGGAATTTCAAAAGTTGAATACTCCTCTCCCTCGATTGGAAGAAACTTCTCTCCTCCGACAATCATATAATCATAATGGGAGCTGCTCCATTGAATTCTGGCGTATGCACGCCCATCTTTAACAGTCAGAACCGCCGGAGACGTAATAGATGCTCTCCCGCTTCCACCTTTCATAGTAATCTCGATCGTATATTCTCCGTCTTTTTTGTCTATGCTTCCTGCCGCCTCTGCTGCCTTTCCAGAGAGTACAGATGAACACACCAGGAAATATCCTGCTGCCAGCAAAAGGACGCCTGTTTTTATCCATTTTCTTTTCATTCTGATTTCCTTCCCTGATATAGAATTCCCCCGCTGTAAAAGCGGGGGCTTCTATCATCGTGATTTTATTCGGTCTTTTCCGGATTAGCAACACTGACCTTATGATCGTACCATTTTCCCTTCGTTCCAATCAAGGCAAGATCAAATTCTTTCTCAAGCTCAGGTACCGGGACATCATATCCATAAACCTCTTCCGAAAGCCCGTCATCGTATGTAACCGTATCTACGGTCGGTTCCAGCAATTCTGCCCCCTCTTTCTGTGCGTCTTCTGCCAGTCCCGGATAGAGATTCACAATATTCTTTGATGTCAGGGAAATATGGATCGTCATTTCTCCATCCTTGACGGTAAGAGTTCCTTTCCCTTTGCATGCTTCACTGACATGAAACATGCTGCTGTCTGTTTTAAAATCTGCCGTATAGATACCATCTTCCAGTACATTCTCTTTCTTGTGAGTCTGCTCCGTCTCTTTCTTTGTCTCTGACTTATCATCTGTGCCACCGCATCCTACTGCCATTACAACAATGCAGACCATCACGCACAGAACTGCTGCCATCCTTTTCAGTCGTTTTCTCATCCTGTCCTCCTGTTATGCTCCGATTGCTGCTGCGGTATGTGCAATGTAAAGCTGCTGGATCGCGTTAATTGCTCCAAGACCGCTGATCTGCGTATCAACTGTTTCAAATTTTCCGGAATTTTCAAACATGCTCTTCCAGGAATCTTCCTCGTTTCCTGCCATATCGTTATGGGCATGATCTCCCGCCACTACCATCAGCGGACGAAGAACAACATTTTTATAACCTTCCTGTTCTAAACTGCTCATCACTGCCTCGCAGGATGTCTCTTCTGGTTCTCCTTCTACGGTACCGACCAATACATTATCATATCCAAGCACTGTCATCTGCGCCTGCATCTGGCTATAGGATACCTTTGCGGTATGGGATGTTCCGTGTCCCAGAAATACAAACGCTGTTCCGGCTTCTTTTGCCGCATCCAGACTGTCAAATCCGGCCTCGCTCACAGCCACAGAAGTCACGGCCTCCGCTACCGCTTTCTTATCGCTGTTGATTGTCGTGGCATCAGAGCCTACCTCACCGAGAAGCGGCTCTGCAATCCTGACGGACGTAAACTGATCCCGATATTCTTCCACCGCACTTACGAGCTCATCGTATTCTGCCCCGTGCATCAGATGGGTCGGCTGTACAACCAGCTCCTTCACACCGTTATCCACTGCACGCTGCAATGCCTGCTGCATATTGTCGATTTTCTCTCCGTCACGTGCCTGAACATGGTTGATAATGATCTGTGCGGTAAATGCTCTTCTTACCGACCATTCAGGATAAGCTTCCTGAAGAGCATCTTCGATTCCCTTGATATCCTCCACACGGCTGTCGTTGAAAGATGTACCGAAGCTGACTACGAGCAGCTCCTTTTCCCCGATGCCATCTGCATTTCTCGGATCATCTTTGGATGCGTCCCCGGTATCTCTGCCAAAATAGTCTGGATCTGCATTCTCACCAGATACCAGCTCTTTTTGAGCGTCTGTCAGTGCATCCCAGGCTTCCCTTGCCTCTTCACACTGGGCGTCCGTCTCATCTGTTCTCTCCTGAACATAGATTGTATCGATCAGATCCGCCACATGGTCTGCCGCCTCCTGATCCGACGTCCCCTCTGTCTTCTCTTCCTTTGTCTCCGTCTTGGATACCGGCTCATCTGATCCTGAACCGGAGCATCCCGAAATCAACGAACATGCCAGAACTGCGGAGCAAAACATCGCTGCAACTTTTCTCTTCTTCATTTTTCGTATCCTCCTTTTTTCTTCCAGATTCTGTGAATGAATAAAAAGTGATACGAAAAAGAAAACCCAACGCATATGGATGCAGTTGGATTGTCGAAATATAATTCGGTACAATCAAACCTCGTGATCTGGAATTCTACATTCCCGTACCACAGCTCTGGCAGGTCTCCTGGCTCACAGTCATTGCATATTGCAGCCTTCCCGATTTCACAGTGACATTTTTGCAATACGCTCCTGCATACAGTGACGAGATCGCACAGGCCTCTCACCTGTTTCCCTATTATCCGCAGCCTATCCTGCGGCACCATCTGTTTTATTCTGTTTTCAGTCAAATCTGTTCTGATTTAGTATAGCATGAAACGAATAGGGCATCAACCCCGTTTTCCTACCCGTGTTATCTTACTCTGTATGCCTGAATTTCACCAATAGCTGAATGATATTTATAACTCTTTGTGAATCATCAGGAAACCACCGCCATTGCAACCGTTCCCGCTGTGAGCAGCAGTAATCCGGCCAGGGCTTTGCCTGTTAATTTTTCTCCAAACACAAAATAGGAAAAGACTACCGTAACCAGAACACTCAGCTTATCAATGGGAGCAACCACACTTGCAGGTCCCTCCTGCAATGCTCGGTAATAACAGAGCCATGAGACTCCTGTAGCAATCCCAGAAAGACAGATAAATACCAGTTCTTTCCTGTCAATCTTCTTTATGTCTTTTTCTTTTCCTGTTATAAAAACCATTCCCCATGCCATAATCAGCACCACAGCGGTACGAATTGCTGTTCCCAGGTTAGACTCTACTCCGGAAATCCCTATTTTCCCAAGAATAGCGGTCAAACTGGCAAAAAAAGCGGAGCCTGCCGCATAAAGCATCCAGCCGCTCTTCTCATCTGCTTTCTGGTCCTTAACGTCTTTTTTCTCGATCATCAGGAAAATTCCTGCCGCAATCAGAAATACAGCCACCATTTTCCGCAGACTGATTCCTTCCCCAAGAAAAAGCAAAGCCAGAAGGATGGTCAATACAGTACTTAATTTATCAATAGGGACAACTTTGTTAATATCCCCTGTTTGTAATGCCCGAAAATAGCACAACCATGAAGCCCCGGTTGCGACTCCGGATAAAACCAAAAACAGTAAGGTTATGCCACTGATCGCAGCAATCTGCGGTCCCGATCCCACAATCCAGACAATCAACCAGGAAAATAGCAGGATTACCATCGTCCGCATGGACGTGGCCACCGTAGAATCTGTCTTTCGAATCCCGCATTTTGCAAGAATCGACGTAATTCCCGCAAAAAAAGCAGAACCTGCCGCATATAATATCCACATTTTTCATTCCTTCTTTCTACTGAATCTCGATCTGATATTCCTTTGTTGTCTATTTAGCTATACATTTCCCACGAATATTTCAGGGGCAGGTGTGACTCATATGAGTGAGTCACACCTGCCCCTGTTTAAGTCTGCCTGCTTTCCGGCAGCACCTCGTTTTTCTGATCTGTAAACTTACATTCCTGCCTGAGCAGCCACCTCTGCCGCAAAATCGTCAACTTTCTTTTCGATTCCTTCACCTGTCTCGAAACGTACAAATTTCTTAACAGTAACTTCTGCGTTGTTCTCTTTTGCAACTTTTTCTACATATTTTCCAACAGTCAGATCGCTGTCCTGAACATATACCTGATCTAACAGGCAATACTCTTTCAGCTCTTTGTTCAGACGTCCAACGATCATCTTTTCGATAATATTGTCCGGTTTATTCGGATTTTCTTTCTTTGCCTGTGCAAGAAGAATTTCTTTTTCGTGATCCATGAATTCCTGAGATACTTCATCACGGGATACATATTTCGGGGACATCGCTGCCACCTGCATTGCTACGTTCTTTAAACATGTTCTGATCTCATCGTTTACTACATTTGTATCAGCTTCTACAAGAACACCAATTCTTCCGCCGCCATGAATGTATGCAACCACACAACCTTCGGATGTGATTTTCTCAAATCTCCGGATATTCAGTTTCTCACCGATCACAGAGATCTTCTCTGTCAGAGCATCCTGAACTGTCTTGGATGGATCCGCATTCCATGCCTCAGCCATAAATGCATCCATATCAGCAGCACTTGTTCCCAGAGCCTGCTCTACAACAGCGTCAACAAATCCCTGGAACTCTGCGTTCTTAGCAACAAAGTCTGTCTCAGAATTTACCTCTACGATTGCAGCAACTTTGTCTTCCTTTACAGATGCCTTAACCAGACCTTCTGCCGCAATTCTTCCGGCTTTCTTCTCAGCTTTTGCCTGACCGTTCTTTCTTAAAAATTCAACGGCTGCATCCATATCACCGTTTGTTTCACTAAGAGCCTTTTTACAGTCCATCATTCCTGCGCCTGTCATTTCTCTTAATTCTTTTACCATGCTTGCTGTAACTGCCATTTTGCTTTCCTCCTGAATCATTGTAAGAAATGGATTATTCTTCTACCGTTTCTACTGCTTCTTCTACTGCCTCTGCGTCTTCGCCTTCAAATACTTCCTCGCCGGTAGCGCCCTGATTTGCTTCTACCACAGCATCTGCCATCTTAGAAACAATCAGTTTAACAGCTCTGATCGCGTCGTCATTTCCCGGGATTACATAATCAAGCTCTTCCGGATCACAGTTTGTATCAGCAATACCGATCAGCGGGATTCCCAGTGTGTGAGCTTCCTGAACACAGATTCTTTCTTTCTTCGGATCTACTACAAAAATAGCATCCGGCAGTCTCTTCATATCTTTGATACCGCCAAGGTTCTTTTCCAGTTTTTCCCATTCTTTCTTTAATGCGATGACTTCTTTCTTCGGAAGAACGTCAAATGTTCCATCCTCTGCCATTGCTTCGATCTCTTTTAAGCGGTTGATTCTGCTCTGAATCGTCTTGAAGTTTGTCAGCATACCGCCAAGCCATCTCTCGTTTACATAGAACATTCCACAACGTTCCGCCTCGGTCTTGATAGCATCCTGAGCCTGTTTCTTTGTTCCGACGAACAGGATGGTGCCTCCTTCTGCCGCAATGTCAGATACTGCCTGGTAAGCTTCATCTACTTTTCCAACGGACTTCTGTAAATCGATGATATAGATTCCGTTTCTTTCTGTGTAGATGTACTCTGCCATCTTAGGATTCCATCTTCTTGTCTGATGTCCAAAGTGAACACCTGCTTCCAAAAGTTGTTTCATTGAAATAACGCTCATGTTTTTTCCTCCATTTGTTTGTGGTTTTACTTCCGCATGTTTCTGCCTCCCGGAACCGGATGAAACCTGGCACCGCCGGAAGTAACCGCATGCGTGTTTTTTTGCAACATTCGTAGTATAACATAGAAAAAACGGCTATGCAAGCCGTTTTTTCATCAAACTCAATATTTGAGTAACGATTCAGCCACAAGAACAGATTTAACTATGAAGCTACAGCTCTGATCTGTATGGATGAATTGTTGAATATTGTAACTTTCTTTTACCAGTATCTTCTGTACCACGGTGTACCGCAGGAATAAACACTTGAAATCTTAACAACGTCTCCCGGCTGAGGAGCATGAATCATCTGTCCGCCTCCGATATAGATACCAACATGTCCAGGATAGCACACTACATCTCCCGGCTGCGGACTGGATACTGCCCTGCCGCCTGCTCCTAACAAGGAAGAAGTCCTATCCACGCTGATTCCCGCAACGCTGTGACAATATTTTACAAGTCCGGAACAATCAAGCCCTACACCTGGTGTGTTTCCTGCCCATACATACGGTGTACCAAGACAGCTTCTTGCCGCGCTGACGATCCTGCTCGCCGCACTGGTATTTCCTGTACTTGTGGAAGTATTCGAACCGGAACCTGTACTCGGCTTAGATGCACTTGGCTTGGATGTACTTGGCTTCTCAGCAGTATCGTTCTTATTCGTATTCGATGTTCCACCGCCTGACGGCCGATTGGTAGTATTACCGGAAGCCGTATTCCCACTCGTCTGATTGCCGGACGTACTTCCCTGACCGGATGTCGTATTAGAATTCGATGCACTCTCCTTGGATGCCGCTTCTTCCGCAGCCTTTCTCTGAGCCTCTTCGGCAGCCTTTCTTCTTGCCTCTTCTTCCGCCGCAGCCTGTGCGATCGCTGCCTGAAGCTCCTGGTCAAGGTTTGCAACCTCTGCCTGCTTCTGCGTCAGCGTCTCACTCAGCGCTTCCTTCTGACTTTCAAAGGAAGCCTGCATCTTCTCAAGCTTCTCCAGATCTTTTTCCAGCGACTCTTTCAAACTGGCAATCTGCTCTTTTGTCTCTACATATTCTTCTAATTTTTCTCTGTCATAGTTATGTACCGTCTCGATATAGTCTGCCTGATTCAGAAAATCAGCGATACTATTCGATGTAAACAGGTCTTCCAAAGCCTTGGTGTCCCCCTGCTCGTACATATATTTAATCCGGACTTTCATCGATTCATACTGCTGTTCCTGCTTCTTTTCCGCCTCGGCAAGATCTTCCTTTGCTTTCTGAATCTCTTCACCTTTGGTGATCAGCTTTTCTTCTGTCTCGGAAATTTTGGAAACCATCGTCTGTAACTGTGCCTGTACAGACTGTACTTCTTTTTCTTTCTGTTCTTTCTCAGCTTGAATTTCATCAGTATTCGGTGCCGCATAAACCGGAGTCGCAAGCATTGAAGCAGCCATCAACGCTACCACCAGTCTCTTCCCAAATTTGTTCATTCTATTCTCTCCTGTCTAAAACTGCATGTCCGAACTCTTTCGGTCCTTCTTTTTTTATACTACATGGTCTAGTATATCTTATTCTTTTTTATTTTGCAATGATTTTTAATAGTTTTGTAACATTTTTTTAGAATTCTCTAAATTCCGGATAAGGACAAAGAAAACGGAAGCCGTAAACGCACAGATTACGGTAACCATTCCCATCCGAAGCGGGGTATGGAAAATCCATCCATATCCGTTCCCCTCCGTCAAAAGGACGGAACCTAGATTAGCTGAGGCGTGAAGAATGATCGGCGCTTTGATGCTTTCAAAACTTTCGTATACATAGGACAGAAGAAGTCCGAATACAAGGGCATACAGAAACTGTACGATGTTTCCGTGGATAATCGCAAAGATCACAGCCGAAAAGAGGATCGCTTTCTTTGCCGGCATCAGATCCCGCAGTCTCCTGAAAATCACACCCCGGTACAGACATTCTTCCAGAACCGGTACAATCACTCCCAATCCGATGATCTCTATGATCACCGGAGCAGCATAAAGTCCCGCGGACGTCGTTTGGTAGGAAACGCTGATACTGCCAAGATTACTCAGAATAAGAATATTGTTCAGTGCAATCCCTGCTGTCACCCCAAGCAGTACCGTATACACATAACTGACCGCAGGAGCTTTCCATGGCGTCTTATGTTGCTCCGGTTCAACAAACATCTTCCGGTATCTTTCGTCTTTCCGCATCATATAAATATAGAACGGAAGTGCAAGCAACGCTGACGCTGATGTGATCTCTGTGGAATGACCCAGGATAAAAGTCATTGTCTCTTCCATAAATGTCTGAAGTGCGCTCTGGCTTTCATACGCCTGCATCAGCTCCTGACCGTGGGCGGTCAAATATGCCGCGACAACCACCATATCCACCAGAAAGCTGATGCCCCAGTAGATCAAAATCGGAACAATAATTCCCACAATCGGATTTCCCGGTCTTCTGTTTGACTGATTATTGAACATTGATTATCTCCTCAAAATATGCTTTGATTGTCTTTTCTTCTCCGGTTAAGGATCCCTGGATCATGGCAGGCTTACCGCCTCCCCGTCCATGGAATCTCACATTGAGCTTCTTCCCCAGTTCCCGGATGTCCCGATCCCGGCTCCCGATCACATACTGGTACTGCTCTCCCCGTTTCAGAAATACCCCGCAAATCGGAACCCCCCGTTCCAGTACCTTGTTCATCAGATCCCGCATCCCGTTCTGATTCAGGTTCGTCTCAAACAGACACTGATACCTGGAGTCCTCTGGAATCTGCTGGACTTTCAGTTCATTCATCCTTTTCTGAAGCTCGATGATCTGACACTTTCTGTCTTCATTCTCCTCCATCAGCCTTCTTACTGCTTCCGGAAGCTCATCCTCCTTTGCAGAAAGCATGGCTGAAATCTCTTTCATATCCCGTTCCCGTTTCTCATGATCTAAAAGTGCCCGGTCGCCGCTCACCATCGTCACACGGACGCCGCCCTTATAATTCATCATGGCAATCACCTTGATCTGTCCGATCTCTCCTGTGCTCCCCACATGGGTCGCACAGCAGGCACAGCGGTCATACCCAGGAACCCAGACGATCCGCACCTGACCATCGATCTCGATCTTACTGCGGTATTCCATCTTCTGTAATTCTTCCTCAGGCGGGTACAGAATGTGAACAGGAAGATCCTCGTAAACCGCCCGGTTGGCCTCCTGCTCGATCTCTTCCATCTCTTCTCTCGTGATCGGACCGTTAAAATCCATGGTACAGATATCGTCTCCCAGATGAAATCCGACGTTCTGATAGCCGAAACGGCCATGAACCAGACCAGAGAGAATATGCTCCGCCGTATGTTGCTGCATCCTGGAGAAACGGACCTTCCAGTCAATCTCTCCCTCGACTGTATCTCCCTCCTGAAGTGGTCCCTCAGTATAGTGTAGGACCTCTCCATCTCTTTCCTTGGTATCTCTCACACGGACGCCGCCAAGCGTTCCAATATCACCATACTGGCCGCCTCCCTCCGGGAAGAAAGCCGTGCGGTCCAGTATGACCTCATACCCTTCCTGCCCGGGCACCTCCGTACAAGAACGCACTGTCCCGGTAAAAGTCTTTGTATAGACGTCCTGATTATATAATCGTTCTGTCATGTTTCATTACATCCTTTCCGGCGCTTCAAAACCAAGCAGGCCAATAGAAGTCATAAGAATGTCTTTTACAAGATCCAGAAGAGCAAGATAACCTTGCTGTTTCTCCTTATCTTCTTCTCCAAGAATCCGGTTCTCGTGATAGAAACGGTTGAAGCTGTTGGCCAAATCAAAGATATATCCGCAGATCTTGTGTGGAGCCAGCTCTTCGTAAGCCTGTTCCATTACCGCGGTAAATTTTGCTGCTTCCAACATCAGTCCCCGCTCAGATTCTGAATGTGGCTCACTGATTCTGCATTCTGCCATGTCTCCGCCATTTTCTTTATATTTATTGAGAATGGATTTGATCCGCACAATCGTATAAAGGATATATGGACCAGTATTTCCCTCAAAGGAAGCGAATTTGTCCAGGTCAAAAACATAATCCTTGGCTGCCTGATTGGAAAGGTCTCCATATTTTAGTGCCGCAAGACCTACCACTTGCGCCGTCTTCTCGGCTTCCTCCGGTGCAACGGTTCGGTTTTCCGCGATCTTTTTATACATTTCCTCATTAATTCCATGAATCAGATCAGACAGACGCATCACCCCACCGGCTCTTGTCTTAAACGGCTTTCCGTCCTTTCCATTCATCGTTCCAAATCCGATAAATGTCAACTTCGTATCTTCCGGAACAATTCCCGTTTTCTTTGCACATCGGAATACTTGTACGAAATGCAGCTCCTGACGTTTATCTGTCATATAAATGACCTCATCTGGATGATAAAGCTTTTCTCTCTCTACCAGAGTTGCAAGATCTGTTGTATCATAAAGTGCCGCTCCATCTGACTTCAGAATCATGCAAGGAGGAATCTCTTTTGTATCCGTCTCCTCTTTGACGTCCACGACCAGAGCGCCCTGATCCAGATGAGCAAATCCCTTTTCTTTCATCATCTTTACCATATCCGGAATATATGGCTGTGCATCCGCTTCCCCTTTCCAGAGATCAAACGTTACATTCAGATTCTCATAGTTACGTTTCAGATCGGCGATAGATACACGCATAATATGCTTCCAAAGGGCACGATAGCCTTTTCTGCCATTTTGTAATTCAAAAGTCGCCGCAAGCGCTTCTTCCTTATAATCCTCATGTTCCTTTGCATATGCGCTCGCATATGGATAGATCTCCTCCAGATCATTAATTGTAAACGGAGCTTCTTCTGGATACTCTCCTTCATACTGCTCATCAAAGTAAACAAGTTCTGGATTACGCTTGCGAAGCTCTGTGATAACAAGACCCATCTGATAGCCCCAGTCCCCCAGATGCACATCCCCAATCACCTCGTGTCCTTTAAAACGAAGAATCCGTTTTAAACATTCACCGATGATTGCCGAGCGTAAATGGCCTACATGAAGCGGCTTTGCTACATTGGCCCCACCATAATCTAAAATAATACATCTTTTCTGAGAATCATGCTCTACACCGAGTTGATTTGCCTCTCTCATTTCCTGAGTATAAGATCCCAGGAACTCTTTTTTTACTTTCATATTGATAAATCCCGGATTTACTGCCTGCACATCTTCAAGGGCTTCACTTCCTTCTAAATGAACTGCCACATCGCCTGCAATGATCATCGGAGCCTTATGATAGGTCTTCGCCGCCGCCATCGCTCCATTGCACTGATATTCGCATAAATCCGGACGATTGGAAACAGTCACCTTTGCAAAGTTCGGGTCATATCCTGCTTTTTCAAATGCTGCTTTCATTTCTTCTTCCAGAAAATCTACCAGTTTTTTCATCTCATTTGTCCTTCTTTCATCTAAATAAAATTACATATATTTCTTATTCTAGCATACGAGAGAAAGGCCAACAACTATATTTTTATGGTCTTGCGCTTTTTTTATTTTTCATATATAATAATAGAAATTATTACTGTTTCGAGAGGATTGATTATGACAAAAGAAAAAAGAACCACTCCGCTGCTTGGCTCCCATGTAGGAATGAGCGGAAAAGATATGCTTCTTGGCTCTGCCAGGGAGGCAGTCTCCTACCATGCTGAGACTTTTATGTTTTATACCGGAGCACCGCAAAACACGCGCCGGAAGGAAATCAGTGAACTCCGGATTCCGGAAGCATGGGACTATATGAATACCCATCACATTTCACAGATCGTCGTCCACGCACCTTATATTATTAATCTGGGAAATTCGGTAAAGACAGAGACCTTTGATCTGGCCGTCCGGTTTCTTGCCTTGGAAATTGAGCGGACCGCTGCCTGTAAAAGCAGCACCCTCATTCTTCATCCGGGCGCCCATGTGGGAGCTGGCACAGATGCCGGGATTTCCCAGATCATCAAAGGGTTAAATGAAGTTCTGACTCAAGATACCCCTTGCCATATCGCTCTGGAGACGATGGCCGGGAAAGGTTCGGAACTTGGCAGCTCTTTTGAGGAGCTGGCGAGGATTTATGATGGCGTCACCTGCAATGACAAGCTCCGGGTCTGCTTTGATACTTGTCATACCCATGACAGCGGTTACCCTGTACGAGACGACTTTGACGGTGTCATAGAGGAGTTTGACCGGATTCTTGAAAAAGACCAGATCGCTGTCTTTCACATCAACGACAGCAAAAATCCGCAGGGAGCCAAAAAGGACCGCCATGCCAATATTGGGCAGGGTGAGATCGGCTTTGACGCTCTGGCATACATCGTCCATCATCCGGATTTTATGGAAATCCCGAAAATTCTGGAAACTCCTTATCTGCCATCTGTGGATGACCCCAAAAAGACACTTCCGCCGTACCGGCATGAGATCGAAATGCTGCGGAAATATAGAGAAAAAACAGTTCTGTAAAACAAAAACCTGCCGGAATTTCCGACAGGTTTTCTACACACCTAGGCGGATTCGAACCGCCGCACCCGCCTCCGGAGGGCGGTGCTCTATCCCCTGAGCTATAGGTGTATCCTACGTCTTGTGAACGCGTAAATTATAATACCATATCTTTCTGAAATTGTAAAGAGAAAAAAATCGACAATTTTCCGGATATTTTTCAGTTTATCATTGAAATTTTATCTCTGATTCAGTATGATAGATGATAAATAAAATCTTGTAAGGAAGGATTTATCATGCAGCTTCTTAAAGAACGTATTTTAAAAGACGGGGTTGTCAAGCCGGGAAATGTATTGAAAGTTGACAGTTTCCTCAATCACCAAATGGACATTGACTTAATAAATGAAATCGGAAAGGAATTCCGCAGACGGTTTCCTTCTGAAAAGATTACGAAGATATTGACGATTGAAGCTTCCGGAATCGGGATTGCCTGCATTGCGGCACAGTATTTTCATGTTCCGGTTGTATTTGCGAAGAAAGCACAGAGCATCAACATCGACGGAGAGGTCTATCACTCTAAAGTAGAGTCTTTCACACACAAACGTACATACGATGTGATTCTCTCCAAAAAGTTTCTGGGGCCGGAAGATCACGTTCTCATTATCGATGATTTCCTTGCCAATGGCTGTGCCCTTATGGGACTGATCTCCATCGTCAAAGATTCGGGCGCTACGATCGAGGGCGCCGGGATTGTCATTGAGAAAGGGTTCCAGCAAGGCGGCGATCAGATCCGCAAGCTTGGCGTACATCTGGAGTCTCTGGCAATCATCTCTTCGATGACCGATACGTCACTGACATTTAAAGAATAGACGAAAGGGCCGGACTCCGGCCCTTTTTGCTTCGATATCTTTTCTGTTACTGTCTATTTACGCCTGCTTCCATCAGCACCCTGACTTGTCCACCGCACACAAGGCCTTCCTCTGCCGCGTCCCGGTTGTTCAAATCAGAAGATTCTATCCGGATCCTTTCTCCGTGGGTCATCATTTCCATCGCTGCCTGCACGATGTCTGCTTCCAATTTGCCTCCGCCGATCGTTCCAAAACACTGTCCGGATTCTCCCACGATGAAATGGGTGCCTTCCTTTCTTGGCGCTGAGCCCAGTCTCTCCAAAATTGTGGCAAGAACAAATCTCTCTCCCTCTTTCAGACACGTAAGCGCCTGACGAAACACCTCGTACCCGGCACGGAGGGGATTTCCTACCCTGCTTCTCTCGGAAAGAATCTGCGCCAGCACAGCAACTGCTATTTCCTCCGGCGTCTGGGCGCCAATAGAAAGTCCGATCGGTGCGTGAAGCCGGTTGATCCATTCTGCGCTCACTCCTGCCAAACGAAGTTCCTCCCGCATCATGGCAGACCTCGTCTTGCTTCCCATCATGCCGACATAGTAGGATTCTTTCTTTGCGATCTCCAGCAGACATTTCTCATCGTAAGCATGGCCTCTTGTCATAACGACATAGGCCGTATTCGCCTCCTCAGTCAGATCCCGAATCGCCTTGTCAAAGGGGCGGCAGATGATCTCCTTAGCGCCGGTCTCTTTGGCACGGTCGGCAAAGTCCTTCCGATCCTCCAGAAGAATCGTATGGATCCCCGCAAAAACAGAAAGCTTTGCAAGGGCGGATCCGACATAGCCTGCTCCGCAGATCACCATCCGATCTTCCTTTCCCACTGTCTCCAAAAACAACATCTCTCCCGATCCTCTTTTTCGCAGCGCGGTCCCCCTCGCCCATGCCTCTTTTGCAAGATCACAGATTTCTTCTTTCATTCTCTGATCATCAGAACCTACAATCGAATCCTTGCCTTCTTCCTGATCCCAAATCCAAGTTCGGATCTGTTGTTTCCTATCAAGCAGACGGACAATCAGCCCGCCCTCCTTTTCATATAATGCCTTCATCCGGCATAAAAACGCTCTGTCTGTCATCGCTTCGCTCCCATACAAATGCAGGAACACCCTGCTGCCCTATTAACAGAAATTCTTTTCGGTATCGTGCAAAAAAGCACCGTCCCTCTCCCATCGCAAACCCACTTACAAGTGCGACCTTTTCCGCCTGACAGTTCTGGAAAATCCCATCTCTTTTGCAAAACAATACCACAAGATCAAACATATCCACCAGATCTTCCTGATTTTTTCCCAGACTGCCCGCACAAATCTGTGGGCGGTGCGCCACTTCTGAAAAAGGATGCCCTACTGCTTTTTGGTTCAGGATACCCACTACCGTCTCCGCAAAGTCCGGAACGACCGGTTCGTTTGCTCCTGGTCTCTTGATCCATTTCCCTTTGGCCCCATCCGCCTCCACAAAAAGCCGGATCCCGGCTTCAGCCAACCGGGCGAGTATCTGCTCCGGGACGGGGCCAATCTTCCCATTTCCGAAATCTGTTCCGATGGTAAGAGGAAGTGTCCCGCAGCCCCTGATCTTTTTCCGGATCTCGTCGACAGAATCTCCTGCTTTCCATTCCACAAATCCTTTCTTAGGCTTCCACATCTTCGTCGTCGTTACAGCCGCCGCCAGAAGTCCTTTCTGGAGGCTTTCCCCGACGCAGGTGTAGACTGCCGTCGTCTTGCCTCCGGCTCCGACAAACGCTGTACAGCGATTCTCCTCCAGACCTAATTCTCCAAGCATCTTCTCTCCCATTCTTCCAGAGCCCTGCACACACTGCCTCCGATGGCAAGCGCCTTATCGGAGATCAGGAAACAGCGTGCGTTGCTGTCTGTCCTCGGCTCAATATCCATAATCTTTAATCCTGTCGTGACCGGATAGCCTTCCCGGATGGCTCCCCGCAGCAATCCCGTCAGGGTCGCACATACTGTCTGTCCGTCGATCACCGCCAAAGGTTCCCCCTTTTTTACCAGATCGCCCACCTGTCTCAGATATCGAATCTCGCCGGAACACGGCGCATAAATCACCCTTTCTGAGGCATAACCGTCAATAACACCCGGTACTCCCGTATTCGGCAGCGCAGTTCCGCTTTGATAAACCCTTGCAAGGCTCTCTCCCCGCATCGTTTCAATAACCAGATCCGTATCCACTCCAGCCGTAAATCCAGGTCCCAGCCCGATCGTAAGCGGAGCCATATCAATACGAGTACCCAGATTTTTCTTGGCCAGAATCCCGTCTACCAGCGCCAATGGCTGAAGCCAGGAAAGACAGGTACAGCCCGGATCTACGAGCACAGGTATCTCCCCACGTTCCCAGGCACGAATCGTCTTTTCTCGGTTTGTCACCTTTCTTGCAGTGATTCCTTCTACCTCACAGCGGCCTTCATAGACGGCCTCGCAAAACGCCACCTGACGGCGAATACAGGCTGGATGCTCTGTCTCCAGCACAAGAACACGATAACCCCGTTTCGCCAGAAGATAGGACGTCCCTGTGGCAAGATCTCCTCCGCCCCGCACAATCACAGTCCGTTTCTCGTCCATATCCCAGACTTCCTCTTTTTCCGCCTTCTGTCGATAGACGTCCTCCGGATGCCGGCACAGCACCTTTTTTCCACCAACGTCTCCGGAAAGACTGCGAAGCTCTGGAAAATACTGTTCTCCAAAAACGCATGGATTCTTCGGACCGCCCCGGTCAATACATCCAATGCCTTTCCCACTTTTCAGATAGCCTTCCAGCATGTTCTCCAGTGTACCCTGTTTTAAAAAAGGTTGATCACATACACAGAAACAGACTGCATCCCCTGGCATCCAGTGGGGACTGTTCTGAACCACGTCCAGTGCCAACTGTATCGAGTGGGAAATCCCCCTCTTTGGATCCCCATTGACCACACAGATCTCCGGTCCATCCGTGCACAGCTTGGCAAGTTCCCTGGAAACGACCAGCACGGTGCATCCTTTCCAAGGTGCGGAAATTCTCTGTATTTTCTCGCGCAGGATGGTAAGGAGGCTTTTTCCTCCCACCTGCTCTGACAGTTTGTCCTCACTGCCATAGCGCATACTTTGCCCTGCGGCGAGATTCGCAACATGTATCCTCATCATTTCGTATGTTTCATTCCCATATAAACTTTTTCGGCTGTAATCGGAAGCTCGCGGATATGAACTCCGGTTGCGTTTGCTACCGCAGCCGCAAGAGCCGGTGACGGTGTATTGATGACAATCTCTCCGATGGACTTCGCGCCAAACGGCCCGGTCGGTTCATAGCTGCTTTCAAATTCCACCCTGATTTCTCCGGTATCCTGTCTGGTCGGAATCTTGTACTGCATAAACGAATTACTGAAATTCCTTCCCTGTTCATTGTAGACAATATCCTCATAGAGCGCCATTCCGATTCCCTGGACGATTCCCCCCTCGGTCTGGACTCTCGCCAAACTTGGATTGACGACTGTTCCACAGTCCACGACAGCCACGTAATCGATCGGAGTCACTTTTCCGGTCTCCACATCGACTTCTACTTCCGCCATGCCAACCATAAACGGTGGCGGAGACGTCGGAGAATAATGCGCCTCCGAAGCCATCAGCGCCTCCTCATTCGCACACATCACCCGGTTTCCGATATCTTTTAACGAGATCTCCTTTCCATCCTTCGGGCACCAGACGCGCTTACCATCAAACTCTACATCCTCTGTCCGGCATCCGAGATACTCCGCCCCTTTCAAAAGGATCTTTTCTTTCAATTTTTCACAGGTCTTTACAACGGCCATACCTGTCACATAAGTCGTACTGGAAGCATAGGATCCGGTGTCATATGGAGAGGTATCTGTGTCTACACCGGATACGATAATATCCTCCATCTCACAGTCCATGCAGTCTGCTGCCATCTGCGCCAAAATCGTATCACATCCGGTTCCCATGTCCGAGGCTCCGATCATCAGACTGTAGAATCCATCATCATTCACCTTCATCGCCACAGACGCTGTATCCACACCGGAAATTCCGGACCCCTGCATTGCCATAGCAACGCCGATGCCATGCACTTTGCCGTTTCCCATATCTTTTGCCGGATATTTTTCATCCCATCCGATCATTTCCTTCGCACGCTGCATACAGCGATCCAGGGCACAACTCTTGGCCATCTCTCCATAATATGCAGGCATGATCTGGCCTTCTTTTACCATGTTGAGTTCCCGTAAACGTACCGGATCCATCTTCATCTGCTCCGCCAGCTCATTAACAGCGGACTCTACCGCAAAAATCCCCTGGGTCGCTCCGTAGCCACGGTAAGCTCCGGCTGACATCACGTTCGTATAAACCACATCGTACTGAAAACGGAAAGCGTCTGTCTTTCCATAAAGCGGGATGGACTTGTGTCCGGAAAGTCCTACGGTTGTCGGGCCATGTTCTCCGAAAGCTCCTGTATTAGAAAGTGTGTAGACGTCAATCGCCCGAATCCGACCGGTCTCATCTGCCCCTGCCCGCACATGGACTTCCATCTCATGGCGCGGAGAGGAAGCAATCTGTGACTCCTCTCTTGTGTAGATAATCTTAGATGGCCTCCCGGTCTTCCAGGTCACAAACGCCGGGTAGACCTCAGACACTATCGTCTGTTTCGCCCCGAATCCTCCTCCAATCCGTGGCTTTATAACACGAATCTTTGATTTTGGAATTCCAAGGGCATGGGAAAGAATCCGTCTGGCATGAAATGTCACCTGGGTGGACGAAACAACATTGAGCCGTCCATAGACATCCATATAACAATAGGTACGGAAGGTCTCCATCATTGTCTGCTGATTGGCCTTCGTATGGTAAGTCTGATCTACCACATACCGGCACTCAGAAAGTACCTGATCAACATCGCCGTTCTCTTCTTTTCCGCTGGCACATAAGTTCCTCTTATTATCCGCCCCCACATTGCAGAGACTTCGCCAGCTTTCCTCCGGATGAACAAGGATCGCATTGTCTTTTGCCTTTCTGAAATCCAGAAGAGGCTTCAATACTTCGTATTCCACTTTTATCATTTTCATCGCCCGATCCACTGCTTCCGCCGTCTCTCCCGCAACAATCGCCACAGCATCCCCAATGAATCGAACTCTCTGATCCAGAATCAGTCTGTCATAAGGACTTGGCTCCGGATACGTCTGTCCCGCCATCGTGAATCGCTCCTTCGGACAGTCCTCATATGTGTAGATCGCTACGATCCCCGGTACTTTCCTTGCTCTGGAGCTGTCGATATTACGAATCAGGGCGTGGGCGTGAGGACTTCTCAGTACTTTGACGATGAGGCAGTCCTTCGGCGCCAGATCATCAGTATAGACCGGTTTCCCCGTCACCAGCGCCTTGGCATCAATCTTTGGTATCGCCTGATTTACCTTTTTCATACGTCTATCCTCTTCTTTCTCTCAGATACTTTTCCACTGCCCGGAGTTGTCCGGCATATCCCGTACACCGACAGAGATTTCCTGCCAGGTACTCCCGGATCTCTTCCCGGTTTGGTGTCTTGCCGTCCGTACAGAGCTCCCGCTCCATGGCCAGCACATTCATAATAAATCCAGGAGAACAGTACCCGCACTGCTCTGCTCCTTCTGCCGCCAGATAAGCCCCAAATCTTGCCGCTTCCTCCTGAAGACCTTCAAGTGTCGTGATCTTGCAGCCTGCCGCTCTTGCCGCCAGGATGGAGCAGGACAGCCTCGGTGTTCCGTCCACCCAGACGGTGCAAAGACCGCAGTTTGTCGTCTCACATCCACATTTCACACTGTAGCATCCGAGGCTTCTCAGTATATCGAAGAGCACGGCTCCCGGTTCTATTTCTGTACAAACTGGTTTCCCATTTAATTCAAACTGTACTTCCATCTACACATTCCCCTCTTCCAATGCTTTTTTTGCACGGCACAGCAAAACCTCAGCCAGATGCTTCCGGTACTCTCTGCTGCCCCGCATATTGCTTCCATAGTCGAAGGCGTCTGCTATATGCTCCATTTCATCCAGTGTCGTCTCTGTCACCGTTGCCCGCATCGGTCTCGCTCCGATGGACACCAGTACAATCCCCTCATAACAGGACGCCGCACAGGTCAGCACCGGGAAGTCCGTCTGACTTCTGCGCTCCGACAGATAGACGGCATGTCTTCCGTCCTTTGCCACAATGATCTCTTCCAGAATATCTCTGTCCCGGTCCATCGTGATAAATTCAGAGAGCGGAATGATCCCCTTTTTGTACAGCTTCACCTTGGTATCAAACACAAGAAACGCGGTCAGAATATCGGAAAATCCGTATCTTCCGAAAATACTGCCTCCTACCGTGGCTCCATTTCGGAACTGCACTCCCACAATATGTCTCGTACATTCTTTCCAAACCGATCCGAATGACTTTGCAAGTCCCGGATGGGTTTCCAACTGGCGCAAGGTACACATACTACCGATGTGAAAGTCTGTGTCCGTCTCTGTGATCTCTCCAGATAAAAGCCCGGAGAGGTCGATGGCCGTAAGGATATTCCCCTTGCCCATTCGAAGCCACATCATTCCCCCTATAATCCGGTTGGCCCGTTTCTGATTCAGCTCGTAAGCCGCCTCCAGCGTATCAGGCTTTATATAGTTTTTCACTGTTATCAAAATGTTTCTCCTCCCGTCCTCTGAAAGTATCCATAGTTCTTTTTATTTTAACATAATCGTACTTTAATATCTACATACAAAGCTCCTTTTTCCTGCAATTATAGTAATATACAGTGTCGGAGAGGAACTCTTCTTTTGTCACTTCTGTCCTGTTAATACTAAATACTGCTTCCTTCAGCTCGGAAAGCCCTGGATTTTTGCTCTCCGGTACCAAAAGTACTTCATGGATACTGCTTGGAAGAATATAAAAATTTTCCTTCCACTCCTCTCCGATCATCTCAAGCAGTCCTGGATACAGCAAGACTGCCGCCCCATAATTTCTCTGCATGTTTGTCAGCACATACATAAGCCCATGAAGCAGTTCACTCCTTCCGTATCCCGGAAACATTTCCAAAACCACATTCTGAACATCCGCAATTTCCGCCGGAAGCAAACGCGGCGTGTTCCACCTGGCAGCCTGAATGATCTCTTCCTTTGCAATCCCCCAGAGTGATAAATGTCCGTTTGTAATCAGCATTGAGATAGCGCTGTACTTTTGCACGGAAAACTGCACATAAAATACGACGCTCAAATCCAGATATGGCAGATGCGGCACCTGGGTCAAAATCTTCCGATTTCTCTCTGTGTTGATAATCCGATAGACGATCTTTTTCTTTATCGTCTCAAAGTCTCTCAGATGCTCTGCCTCCATCACCGGATCAGGAACCTGACAGGCGTGTTCATACCAGTTGATTAAACTGTCTATTACCCGTTCCATTTCCATCCCGTGAAGATAACGTTCGTAGTACTCTTCCATATAGATAACCGGGGAAATTCCCTCCTTCTCTGTCTGGAATACAAAGCCCTGCCGCTCTTCTCCATTGTTCTTGAGCGTCCTGTAATCCTCCACACGGACTTGACCATGTAATTCCTCTTTCAATCTTTCTTTGACATTTGCTAAAAATACCTGATACTCCATCGAAACTCCTTTCGAGCCCGTGAAGTTTTCCATGATCTGATAAAGTTCTGATAAAAATGAGTTTATGAATTGTATTTTGATTGGTATTAGGTACATTATACGTGCCAAACAGGCGCAATGCAACTGTTTTCGACAAAAATACAGGACACAGGTTAAATTTCTGTGTCCTGTAAGTCTTCTGATTCTAATAGATCGTCACCTTATACTCTGGATAAGTACTCTCCTGTACGTGTGTCAATCTTTAATACATCACCTTCGTTTACAAACAAAGGTACCATAACGGTAGCTCCCGTCTCAACGGTGGCCGGCTTTGTAGCGCCTGTTGCTGTATCACCCTTTACTCCCGGCTCAGTCTCTGTTACAACGAGCTCTGCGAATAACGGCGGCTCTACCGCAAATACTTCTCCCTGGTAGGAGCAGACCTTCACTTCTTCGTTTTCTTTGACGAACTTCAGCGCATCCCCAATTGTCTCCTCGTTAAGTGCAATCTGATCATATGTCTCGCCGTCCATGAAATGGTACAGATCTCCATCGGAATACAGATACTGCATGGACTTTCTTTCAATATGTGCTTTCGGGAATTTCTCGGTTGGTCGGAATGTCTTTTCAACCACACCGCCGCTGATTACATTTTTTAATTTTGTTCTGACGAACGCTGCTCCTTTTCCTGGTTTTACATGCTGGAATTCCAGAATCTGGTAAACGTTTCCGTCAATCTCGACGGTTAAGCCGTTTCTAAATTCGCCTGCTGAAATCATCTTTAAATCCTCCTTAAACGAATACAACCGTATTCTTTTCTAAATTCTTATCTTTCATTATGTCTTATTTTATATGATTCCTGCCCTTTTTTCAACTGTAAGTTACGAAAAATACTGTCATCTTACAAATTTCTCTGTACTAAATAGAGCTAACCATGAAGTTTCCCCAGGATCTCATACAGCTCTTCCACTGAAATCTGACCTGGCGCAGACGCCTTATCATAAGCTCCAAATGTCACACAGGAACCAAAAAGCTCTCCGCCCAGCCGACTTAATGCTCCCTTCTTCCCCATGGAAATCGAAATCACCGGAGTATCCGGATGCCGGATTTTCATTTCCCAAGTCACTTTTAAAAGCTCCACCACGTCTTCGTCACACTTTGGCATTACCGCAAGCTTTATAAGATCCGCCCCTGCCTGCTGCATGGAGCATAATCTCTGTATCATCTCTTTTCCGTCCGGCGTCTTTTCAAAATCATGACTTGAGAGTACCGTCTGCACTCCCTTTACTTTTGCCGACCGAAGTAGTCCGTCACGAACACTTTTCCCTTGGAAATACTCGATATCGACCAAATCGATATAGCCGGAGGCGATCAATGCCTCATTCATCTCACAATAGAGTTTTGGGGAAACAGCCATGTTTCCACCCTCCTCCTTCGTGCGAATAGTAAAAAGCAGAGGCATCTCTCCCAAAATGTCCCGCAACGCTCTTGCTGTCTTTAAGGTTTTCTCCACACATTCTGCCTCCGGGTCTGTATCAATACGCCACTCCACGAGATCGGCATGGGTTTTCTTTACCTTGTCTGCTGCCGCAAGCACCCCTGTTGCATCCCCCATCAGAGGAACACAGATTTTCGGTATTCCTTCTCCGATCACAAGATTTCTGACTGTGACTGTTTTCATGTCTGTCCGATTTCCTTTCTTACCAGAGTCTCTCAAAATCGAGCCTTGTAAACACACAACTCCCATACTGACCGTCCCGGATACAGATCAGATCCAAACCGTTTTTCTGGAAAGAACTGACCACGCGATCCATCTGATCCAGATCCTCCTCAAACAAGATGACGACACTGTACCGCCCGCTGTTTTTGCGGATCTTTTCAATCACTTTCTCAATGGCACATTCCTTCTGAAAGAAAATAAGCACCAGTTCCGGCTCTCTATCTATTTTATCCAGACACTGTATCTTTGTGATCTGATATCTGTTCTTCAACTGTTTTTCTATAAACTCCAGTAGTTCCATTTTCTTCTGCCCTCTTTTGTTACATTTTCTTCTCATTATACCCCCCCCCCCCGAAAATTTTCGTCAAGCAATTTTCAGGGACGGTTTTCCAATGAGCTTCCCCGGGGCAGGTTTTTATACAAGTTTCTTTTTCTTCTTCAGATAAAAATGAAGTACGATTTTCTCCAGATATCGCTTCAGAACAATCTGGATTTCCTCTTTCGGATGAATCGGCCGGACGAGGATATTGCGGATACCTGACCGCTTTGCCCCCCATACATCCGTAAATAACTGATCACCCACGAACAGTGTCGTATTCCGGTCCGTCCCCATAAGCTGCATGGCTCTGCGGTAATTCTTTCCGGCCGGTTTGTGTGCATTAAAAATGTAAGGTACACCGATTTCTTCATTGAACATCTTTACACGCGGCTCCTGATTGTTGGAAAGAAGACAGCACGAATATCCCAGCTCTTTCAGATCGCGAAAGAGCTGCTTTGCCCTCTCGTCTGCTGGGGCCCCGTGGGGAACGAGGGTATTGTCAATATCGAAAATGATTCCTCTGTATCCCTCCTCGTACAATCTGTCAAAAGGAATCGCATAGGTGGACGCTATATACTCATCCGGGAAAAAGCGCTCTAGCATGTTCTCTCCTCCGCCCTCTGAATCAACGCATTTACCTCTTCTTTCTCCGGCATAGAACGAATTGCGCCTTTTCTCGTCGTTATGAGTGCCGCAGCTGCATTGGCAAAGGTCAGCATCTCTTTTAAATTTTCATCCGTGAGATGTTTGATCCCATGCTCCGAAAGATAATTTAACACACTCCCGCAGAACGTATCTCCTGCTCCCGTCGTCTCAATCGTCTCGCAGGAAAAGCCTTTGCAGTCCACTCTTCTGCCTTGATAGTATGCACGGCTTCCCTCTGATCCCAGAGTTAAAAGCACAAGCGGAATCGGATACTGGCTTGTCAGCCATTGAATTCCCTCATCATAGTCCTCCTTTCCAGAGAGGAACTGGATCTCATTGTCGGAAATCTTTAAGATATCACAGTATCCGAGTCCGTAATGGATCTGCTCCTTCGCACTCTCCAGACTGTTCCAGAGCGGCGGACGTAAGTTCGGATCAAAAGAGATCAGCACCCCTGCTTCCTTTGCCGCTTGTAATGCCTTTTTCGTTGCCTTGCGAACTCCCTCATGTGTCATAGAAAGCGTGCCGAAATGAAAGATTTTCGCTTTTTTTAGGAAATCTGGTTCCACTTCCTCTTCCGTCAGCATCATGTCAGCTCCTGGATTACGGTAGAAAGAAAAATCGCGGTCTCCATTTTCCAGTGTATGGACAAAAGCCAATGTCGTATGAATGTCCGGATCCAGATACAGATACTCTGTACAGATCCCTGCATTTTCCAGTGTTTGCTTCAAAAGCAGTCCAAACTGGTCCTGTCCCACTTTTCCGATAAATGCCGTCTTCTTTCCAAGTTTATTGAGCATGGCAAGAACGTTGCACGGTGCCCCGCCGGGACACGCCTCAAACACCTGATTCCCCTGACTGCTCGTTCCGTTCATTGTAAAGTCAATCAGTAATTCACCTAATGCAATCACGTCAAATTCTGTTTTCATATCTATCGATCTCCTTCGTCCACTTGTGGTTCCTTTTTCGCCTTTCTTTATCATAACCAGTTTACCGCATTTTTTCAAGCGTTTTCCCGACATCAGCCTGAAACTGTGTCCATTTTTCCGGGTAGTCCACGAAATATTTCGGGCAGATTTTTCCTGTGACGTCATAGTGTCGAATCAGATCGTTTTCCGTCAGGTTGAATTTCAGGCACAACCATGCTGAAAGCCTCACCATGGAATCATATGTTTTCTGATTGAAAGATCCCGATTCATCTGGGTGGCAGCACTCAATAGATACAGTATCTCCATTCCGGTTATTGGAAGCATAGGCTACTTCCCAAGTCGGGATACACTGAACAATCTCCCCGTCCAGCCCGACAATAAAATGGCTGCTCGCTTTCGTCAAGTGGGTGTCTTTGAGTCCCTCAAAGTAATCCCGGTTCTGCTTAGCTGTGGCGCCTGGATTAGCCGTATAGTGAAGTACAATATTACGGATCCGGGATGTCCCCGTCTCCGGACGGGAGTAAGAATTCGGTGTCAGAAGATCCACTGTCATATCCGGCCGAAAGGCGTCCACCGCCTCCCCCTCCATCTCCCGGTATCCATCAAAAAACGGGCCTGCCCCCGCAAGCTTCATTCCACCCAGTACAAATACCAGGATCATCAGAACTAAGAGACCTGCTTTCATCAGTCCTCCTCTTCCATTTCCTCTTCTTCTCTGTCTTGTCTTTCGCACGTCATTATTCCCTTTCTCGTCTTGTAGCTTCCTTCTATTATAATCAAAAAAACGGGTCTGTTTTTTAAAAAAACTTCCCAAATTTCTTAAACTTTTCTTATCCAGAGTGGGGAACAAAGCGGACAAGTCCTCCTCCAACTCTCTAAATTGTTCCATCCTTGAAAGACTTTCCTATGATATAAAATGCCCCTGCTCTTCCCCATCCAAGGAAAAGCAGGAGCTCGTACATACATTCTTATTCGTCTACGCTGTAGTTCGGCGCTTCCTTTGTAATATGAATATCGTGCGGATGACTCTCTTTCAGAGACGCGGCAGAAATCTTGACAAATCTACCGTTTTCTTTGAGCTCTTCGATCGTATGAGTTCCACAGTAACCCATACCAGAGCGAAGGCCGCCCATCAACTGGAATACTGTGTCTTCCACAGTACCTTTATATGCAACACGTCCTTCCACGCCTTCCGGAACAAGCTTCTTCGCGTCCGACTGGAAGTAACGATCCTTGCTGCCGTTTTCCATAGCGGCAATGGATCCCATACCACGATATACCTTGTACTTTCTTCCCTGGAATAACTCGAACGTTCCCGGACTCTCATCGCATCCGGCGAAGATACTTCCCATCATACATACATTTGCTCCGGCAGCAATCGCCTTGGTCATATCTCCCGAATACTTGATGCCTCCGTCGGCGATAATTGGGATACTATATTCCTTTGCCATCTCGTAGCAGTCCATCACAGCGCTTACCTGTGGCACACCGATTCCGGCAACGACACGGGTCGTACAAATGGATCCTGGTCCGATTCCAACCTTGACCGCATCTGCTCCAGCCTCAATCAGTGCCTTTGTCGCCTCTGCTGTAGCGACATTTCCCGCAATCACCTGAAGATCCGGATACTGCTCCTTAATCATACGTACGCAACGCAGTACATTCGCAGAATGTCCATGTGCGGAGTCAAGAACAACAACGTCCACTTTTGCGCGGACAAGTGCCTCCACTCTTTCCAGGCAGTTTGCTGTGATACCGACTGCCGCGCCGCAGAGCAGACGTCCCTGCTCGTCCTTTGCTGAAAGCGGATACTTGATCTGCTTTTCAATATCCTTGATGGTAATCAGTCCCTTGAGATTAAAATCCTTATCTACAATCGGGAGTTTCTCCTTTCTGGCCTTGGCAAGAATGTTCTTTGCCTCCTCCAAAGTGATCCCTTCCTGAGCTGTGATCAATCCTTCTGAAGTCATGGATTCTTTGATCTTCTTTGAGAAATCCGTTTCGAATTTCAGATCCCGGTTGGTGATGATCCCCACCAGCTTACCATTCTCGGTAATCGGCACACCGGAAATCCGGAATTTAGCCATCAGATTGTTCGCGTCTTCCAGTGTGTGTTCCGGCGACAGATAAAATGGATCTGTGATGACGCCGTTCTCTGAGCGTTTCACCTTGTCCACCTCTTCTGCCTGAGCCTCAATCGACATATTCTTATGGATGATTCCGATACCACCCTGGCGTGCCATCGCAATCGCCATCCGATGTTCGGTAACTGTATCCATCCCAGCACTCATCATCGGAATATTTAAGCGAATCTTTTTTGTCAAATGTGTAGACAGGTCGACCTGGTTCGGAATCACTTCCGAATAAGCCGGTACCAGTAATACATCGTCAAACGTAATACCTTCTCCAATAATCTTACCCATGACTTCATTTCCTCTCTTTCTCTGACTGTTTTTAGTTTAAAAGATATGATACATAAAAAAAATTGCGATGTCAACTCTTTCTTTTTTCTTACAAGATGACTTTTCTTGGAGCAAGCATCCGGATCCCGTCGAGAATCACCTGCTCCGGCTCAAAGATCACCTTGATTTGCTGTCCATTCTTAGAAATCACCATCACATAGCAACGGGTATTCGGCATATGAGAACTGTAATCCAGCACTTTGCCCCCCTGATAGTGATTCAGCTCTCCTGCTCCTCTTGGCGCAAGTAGTTCCAGATCGTTGACATTCATGGAAAATACACGCTTTCTCTTCTGCTTTCCCATGATCTTATCGATATCCAGATCCCCGTTCACATACAGATACTCGTATTCCAGGTCCAGTCTGCGGAACAAAAACACGTCCAGCACGATCAGAAGGACCGGAAGAATCATTAAAAACGGCATCAACAAAACGAGGAAAAAGGAAAAGACTGTGCAGAAAATCAGCAGAATCTTAATCACAATATCTTTCCCATCCGCTTTCTTTTTCACTAATTGTTCTGTGTAGTAATCGCTCATACACGTTTCCTCCATCTGTTTATTCCTATCCAGTATATCATTTTACGAACAAAAAGAAAACTCCCCTTGCGAGGAGTTTTCTTTTTTTTTAGATTTACATCATTCCCATACCTGGATTTCCTGCCGGTACCGGTGTTTCTTCTTTGATATTCGCAACGACGGATTCGGTTGTCAGAAGAGTAGATGCCACGCTGGTTGCATTCTGTAATGCGCTTCTTGTCACCTTGGCCGGATCAAGAATACCTGCCTCTACCATGTCCACGTACTCTTCTTTGTACGCATCAAATCCGACGCCCGGTTCAGACTCTCTGACTTTGTTGATGATAACAGATCCTTCCAGCCCTGCATTTGCCGCAATTCTGAATAACGGAGCTTCCAGTGCCTTTACGATAATGCGGGCACCTGTCTTTTCATCGCCTTCTAATTCGTTTACAAGGTCTTCCAGAGCTTTGGTTGCATGTACATATGCGGATCCGCCGCCTGCGATGATTCCCTCTTCTACTGCTGCTCTTGTCGCTGCCAATGCGTCTTCCATACGAAGCTTTGCTTCTTTCATTTCTGTTTCTGTCGCTGCTCCGACACGAATTACTGCCACTCCGCCTGCAAGTTTTGCAAGTCTTTCCTGCAGCTTCTCTCTGTCAAAGTCAGATGTCGTTTCCTCAATCTGAGCCTTGATCTGAGCAATCCGTGCATCGATTGCGGATTTTTCTCCCATACCGTCTACGATGGTAGTGTTTTCTTTCTGAACCTTTACGGACTTTGCACGTCCAAGCTGATCCAGTGTCGTCTCTTTCAGATCCAGACCCAGTTCCTCAGATATCACTTCACCACCTGTCAGGATCGCAATGTCACGCAGCATTTCTTTTCTTCTGTCACCATATCCCGGTGCCTTTACCGCAACGACATTGAACGTACCACGCAGTTTGTTGACAATGAGTGTGGTGAGAGCTTCGCCTTCTACGTCCTCTGCGATAATTAAAAGTCTTGCTCCTGCCTGAACAACCTGCTCCAGAAGTGGAAGGAGTTCCTGAATGTTGGAGATCTTTTTATCTGTGATCAAAATGTACGGATCTTCCAGATTTGCCTCCATCTTATCCATATCTGTTGCCATATATGCAGAAATGTATCCGCGGTCAAACTGCATACCTTCTACCAGGTCAAGCTCTGTCTTCATAGTCTTGGATTCTTCGATGGTGATGACACCGTCGTTAGATACTTTTTCCATTGCGTCGGCAACCATATTTCCAACTTCATCATCACTGGATGATACAGCCGCTACTCTTGCGATCTGTGCTTTATCTTTTACCTTGCTGCTCATCTTTGCGATTTCTTCTACAGCTAGATCTGTCGCCTTTTTCATACCCTTTCTCAGTACGATCGGGTTTGCGCCTGCTGCCAGGTTTCTCATACCTTCGTGAACCATTGCCTGAGCAAGAACGGTTGCCGTTGTCGTTCCATCTCCTGCCACGTCGTTTGTCTTAGATGCAACTTCACGAATAAGCTGTGCGCCCATGTTTTCAAATGCATCTTCCAGCTCGATCTCCTTTGCGATTGTCACACCATCATTTGTAATCAGCGGCGCACCGAATGATTTGTCCAATACAACATTTCTTCCTTTTGGTCCAAGTGTCACTCTGACTGTATCAGCAAGCTTATTCACACCTGTTTCCAGCGCTGTTCTGGCTTCTGCTCCATATTTGATTTCTTTTGCCATTTCTAATCCCTCCATAATGATATTTCAAATTATTTTCTGTCTGATTTAGGCTTCAATCACTGCGAGAATATCGCTCTGTCTTACGATGATATATTCTACATCGTCAAGCTCTACTTCTGTACCTGCATATTTTGAATAAATGACTTTATCTCCTACAGACACTTTCATTTCCACTTCTTTTCCGTCTACCAATCCGCCCGGTCCTACAGCGACAACTTCTGCCTGCTGCGGTTTCTCTTTATTCTGCCCTGGAAGTACAATTCCGGATTTGGTGGTTTCTTCTGCTTCCATCTGTTTTAATACAACTCTGTCACTTAATGGTACTAATTTCATGCTTGTTCCTCCTTCACTTTCTATCACTTATCAGCACTCGTTGTATTGGAGTGCTAAAACACTCTAGTAATAAAATAGCACTCTCCATTTTATTTGTCAACATCCATTCTTATTCTTTATAATTCGTTTATAATTCTGTCCGTAACAGTCCAGCTATACACAAAGTCACAAAAGCTCAAGCTGTCATGGCCAAACTGCTCTATTCCATCCGGTTACACTTTATAAAAGCCGTTCTGGATCCGAAAGACGATCTGATCTTTCTCCTGGTCGCGGAAACGTTTCAGAATCACACCCTCACATCCAAACCGTCCTTCCTTCACCTCGAAGATACATTCATAGACGGCGTCTAGTGAAATTTCATTTACATCACCCCTGCTTGTGTAAAGTGTCATCTCCTCCGCCTCCTTGTCAAAGGAACGAATTCTTGTCATATATTTTTTTCGATTATATTTTTCCGCCTTTAAAAACACACGCTTCATCTGCAGAACTGCTGCTCCGTCCTCGTACATCTTTTGTTTCTCCTTTCCCAAAAGGGAGCCTCAGAATACTGACGCTCCCTTTCCTTTTGCATATCCTACTGTTCCAATGCCTTTTATTTTTGCTTTTCCTTTTTTATCTTCTCAAGCTCAGTGAACACATAGTCGTTTACGACTTTAATATATGTTCCTTTCATTCCGGAAGACCTGGATTCGATAACACCCGCACTTTCAAACTTCCGCAGTGCGTTTACAATCACAGATCTTGTGATTCCTACCCTATCAGCAATCTTGCTTGCGACCAGAATTCCTTCCATTCCGTCAAGCTCATCAAAAATATGAATGATAGCTTCTAATTCCGAGAAGGACAGGGTACTGATTGCCGACTGGACAATGTGCTCTTTTCTCGTCTCTTCCGCATTTTCTTCATTGACTGAACGGAGCATCTCCAGCCCTACTACCGTCGTCCCGTACTCGCTGAGAATGATATCGTCGATCTCATACTCTTCATCCTGCTTGTAAATAAACAGGGTTCCCAATCTCTCCCCCGCAATTTCGATCGGAGAAATAATCGCCTGATATCCTTTTGCCGTCGCGGCATCAAATCCCAATGTCTGAAGATTGACATTCTCCTTCGTTGATAATACGCTCAGAAGCCGTTCGTTCAGCATAGTATCAATATGTCCGCCCACTTCACCTTCGATCAGCTCTGTCAGCGGACGGATCGCTTCTTGCTTGCTGATTCCCAGAACTTTTCCCTTTTTACTCACTACAAGGATATTTGAATTCAGAATTTCTGTAAGCACTTCACAGATATCGTTGAAAACAACTTTGCTGGAACTATTATTGTGAAGCAATTTGTTTATCTTCCTTGTCTTATCCAATAATTGTACACTCATAATTTTCCTCCATTCAAATTCACGATGTTGTCCCATGTAATTGTACGAACAAATTATAGAATATGCGGATCATATTTTAATATTATCATACAATTCCAGTATTATCAATGAATTTCGGAAATTAATTTTTTTCTTTCTTTTCCACATAACCGCAGGTGCTGTCAGAACAAACCAGCCTGTTCCCCTTTTCTACCATATAGCTGCCGCATTTCGGACATTTCTGGTCGGATGGCTTCTGCCAGGACATAAAATCACACTCCGGATTATCCTCACACCCATAGTAACGTCTTCCCTTTTTCGTCTTGCGGATCACCACGTCTTTACCGCACTTCGGGCAGGATACTCCTGCCTTTTCCAGGTATGGCTTCGTATTGCGACATTCTGGAAAACCCGGACACGCCAAAAACTTTCCGTGGGGGCCGTATTTAATTACCATATTTCTGCCACATTCTTCACAGATGACGTCGGTCACTTCATCCTCGATCTTGACTTCCTCCAGTTCCTTCTCCGCCACTTCCACGGCATCTTCCAGATCCGGATAAAAATTACTGATGACCGATTTCCACTGCACCTTCCCTTCTGCTACCTTATCCAGTAAACCTTCCATGTTTGCCGTGAAGTTCACATCCACAATGCTTGGGAAGGACTGCAGCATCATATGATTGACTACCTCTCCCAATTCTGTCAGATAGAGGTTCTTATTTTCCTTTGCCACATAGCGTCTGGCGATGATGGTGGAGATGGTCGGTGCATACGTACTCGGGCGTCCGATGCCCAGCTCCTCCAACGCCTTTACAAGGGACGCCTCCGTGTAGTGCGCCGGTGGCTGTGTAAAATGCTGCTTGCTGTCAAACTCTTCTTTTGTCAGAACAGAATGTTCATCCAGTCCTTTTAAAAGGACATTATTCTCCGCCTTCTCCTCATCCGGCTGTACATAAACAGAACGGAACCCATCAAAAGCAATCTTGGAAGCCGCTACCGTAAAGCGGTATTCTCCTGCGTCGATCTTGACAGATGTCGTCTCAAATCTGGCCGCCTGCATCTGACTCGCTACAAAACGTTTCCAGATCAACTGATAAAGACGGAACTGATCTCTGGAGAGAGACTCTTTCACCATAGCAGGTGTTCTGGAAATATCCGTCGGACGGATCGCCTCATGGGCATCCTGGATCTTCTTTCCACCGTCCTTTTTCTTCTCCACGTCCGCCACGTATTCCGGGCCATAGGTTCCTGCGATATAATCTCTTGCCGAAGCTTCCGCCTCCTCGGAAATACGCGTGGAATCCGTACGCAGGTAGGTGATGATACCGATAGTGCCCTGCCCCTTGATATCGATCCCTTCATAGAGTTGCTGTGCGATACGCATGGTCTTCTGCGTGGCAAAGTTCAGGACCTTGGACGCCTCCTGCTGCAGAGTACTGGTTGTAAATGGAAGTGGGGACTTCTGAGTCCGCTCCCCTTTTCTTATTTCGGCAACCTGGAATTGGGCATCCTCGAGCGCCTTTCTGATCTTTTCTTCCTCCTCGGCAGAATGAATCACCAGCTTCTCCTGTCTCGTCCCATAAAACTTGGCGCGCAGAGGCTTTTTCTCCCCCTGTACTTTCAGAATCGCATCCAGCGTCCAGTACTCTTCCGGAATAAAGGCGTCGATCTCCGCCTCCCGATCCGCAATGATACGAAGAGCAACAGACTGAACACGACCGGCGCTTAATCCTCGCTTTACTTTCTTCCACAGAAGCGGACTGATCCGGTATCCTACGATCCGGTCAAGAGCTCTTCGCGCCTGCTGCGCGTCCACCAGGTTCATATCAATCTCTCTGGCATTCTTGATGGATTCTTTGACCGCATTTTTCGTGATCTCGTTAAAGCTGATCCGGTACACCTTTTTGCCCTCAAGCTTCAAAGCCATAGTCAGATGCCACGAAATCGCTTCCCCTTCCCGGTCGGGGTCAGTCGCAAGATAAATCTTGTCCGCCTTTTTGACCTCTTTGCGAAGCTGTGCGAGAATATCTCCCTTACCCCGGATCGTAATATATTTCGGCTCAAAATCATGCTCTACATCGATACCAAGCTGACTTTTTGGCAGATCCCGCACATGTCCCTGGGACGCCATTACCACATAATTGCTGCCCAGAAATTTTTTGATTGTCTTCACTTTCGCAGGTGACTCTACGATCACCAGATATCGTGCCATAATTCCTATTCCTCCATCCAACATCCATTTTTATTTCAATCGGATATAATCATTTTTTGAAACTTCCTGGATCCATCCATTCATCTCCAGATTCAGCAGACCCTCCATGATCTCGCCTCTTGTGAGGGAAAGCTCCTCCTCGATCTTTTGGATATTTTTTGGCTCCAAACTCAGAACACTATACAACAATTTTTCAGGACTTTCAAGCATTATTTCATTTTCATTGGATTTCTCACTGAATTTTATGAGTAATTTCTGTAATTTATACGGCAAATCCGAGAGGAATTCTTCCGGGGAAATGAGAATACCTGCTCCCTGCCGAATGAGCTGGTGGCATCCCTGGCTTAACGAACTGGTGACAGGTCCTGGAAGGGCGTAGACATCGATCCCTTGTTCCAAGGCAAAATCCGCCGTAATCAAAGAGCCACTTCTTTTCCTGGCCTCCATCACAAGTACCACATCTGAAAGTGCGCTGATAATCCGATTTCGGGGTGGAAAATTTCCTGCCAGGGGCGGCGTTCCGGGTACATACTCAGACAGCAGCGCCCCCTTTCTCTGGAGTTTCTGATAGAGCATCCGGTTTTCCTTAGGGTAACAGAGATCCACTCCGCATCCAAGGACCGCACAATGTCTGCCTCCCGCCGCAAAAGCACCCTCCAGACCTTTTGCATCGATTCCTCTTGCCATTCCGCTTACGATCTCCATCCCTGCTTTTGCAAGCTCCCTGCCAAACTCATATGCCATCTGCCTGCCATAGGCTGTCGCGTCTCTTGCGCCGACGATGGCCGCTGTCACCTTTGAAAATGAAAAACAGTCCGTCCCTGTACCAAAGAAAGCGTAAGGGGGCTTGGCGATCCCGATCAGCTTTTCCGGGTAATCCAGATCACCCCAGCAGGTGAGACAGATCCCTTGTTTCCTCGCCCGCTCCCAAGCTCTGCACTTATCATCCAGAATCGCCTCTTTTTGCTGGGCTTTCAGAGTTTCCTTCTCCGTTTCCGTCAAAAACCAGCAGGATGTTCGTGCCGTTTCTTCTATATTAAACACTGCCCTGGCTGAATGAAAGATCTCCTTTAATAAACGCTTTTTTGCAGAGGAAATCCCATGTAAAGACGCAAGCCAATATTCATACTCTTTCTCTGTTTTCATCGTTTCTGATTCCCCCATATCTTCTGATCTACCATGCGGTAGCTGATGGCCTCCGCCAAATGACACCCCCGTATCTGTTCGCTCTCCTCCAGATCCGCAATCGTTCTTGCCACTCTCAATGTCCGGAAGTACGTCCTGGCGGTCAGCCCAAGCATCTCAAACGCACGTTCCATCATCCGCTGCGCTTTTTCTTCCAGACAGCAGAAGCGGCGGATCTCATCCAGATTCATTCCGCTGTTTGTGGCATACATTCTCCCCTGATAGCGTTCCCGCTGGATTTCCCTGGCTTGGATCACTTTTTTTAAGATGCTTTCCGAAGTCACATTTTGATTGTCCGACATCAGTTCCCGGTAGGAGACTTTGGGCGTCTCCACGCAGAGATCCATCCGATCCAGAAACGGCTGGCTCACCTTGCTGAGATACCGGTGGATTTCCCCGGGCGTACAACGGCACTGTTCCAGATTGGGATAGTTGCCGCAAGGACAGGGGTTCATGGCCGCTGCCACCAGCACATTAGCCGGAAAAAGATAAGTGCCTTGCTTTCTCGTAATCCGCACCTGCTTTGTCTCCAGCGGTTCCCGAAGCGCATCCAGTACCGGTCTTTGAAATTCCGAGAGTTCATCCAGAAAGAGGACACCGCCGTTTGCCAGACTGAGCTCTCCAGGCGATGGATATCTGCCTCCGCCAAGCAATGCCGCCTTTGTCACCGTGTGATGGACTTCCCTGCATGGCGGGCGCACAACAAGTGGGGACGTTTCATCGAGAAGCCCAGCCGCACTGTAGATCGTTGTCGTCTCCATACTGGTACGCTCATCCAAATCCGGAAGAATCGTCCCAAGCCTCTGTGCTGCCATCGTCTTCCCGGATCCCGGAGGCCCGATATAGAGAATATTATGCCCGCCGGCTGCCGCTACCTCCGAGGCCCGTTTTAAAACACTCTGTCCTTTTATATCCGCATAGTTCAGTCTGCCTGCCGTTCTTTTCTCTTTCCTAACCGAAACAGAGACCCAATGAGGCTTTTTCCCCTCTTCCAGAAACTCCCATACTTCGGAAAGGGTGGATACTCCGATCACCTCGATACCGGGGACGAGATGCCCCTCTGCTTCATTTTCCTGTGGAATCACACAGATCTCAAACCCGTGCTTCCTGGCAAAAGAGACGGTAGGAAGGATGCCTTTGACTTTCCGCACTTTAGCGTCCAGACTGAGCTCCCCAATCATCAATACCTTGTTTTGGCACCTGTTCTCGATACTTCCCGATGCCAGTACCAGCGCCGCCGCAATCGGCAGCCCCACCATTCCCGTGCCGGGAACGGTGACGCCCAGACCGTTCTTCATCAGATTTGGCGAAACCCAGGCTTCTACACGTTCAACCGGACCTTCCAGTTCAGCCGCAGCAACCGCCGCCGCCAGCGCCAGTGAAATCGGTTCAGTACACCCCAGCGCCGGTTTTACCTCCTCCTGAACGGCGAGGATGTAACGCTGCCATAACGGATTTAAAGTCGAATCAAACATATTAAAAACCTTAAAATTTCAGGTAAATCAAGAAAATGCCAGGAACGGAGAAACACAAAGCAACAAACCAGTGACGATAATCAGGTACAGAGACATCCCTTTGTATTTGTGCAATGCCGGTACTTTGTAAACCAGCCACGCCGGGATCAGGCACCCTACCATGCCGAAAATCGGGCTACAGATAGAGGTGAAGCTCAACACCGGGGCGTTCAGTACGATGGCGCTCCAGGCCAGCAAAATGGCGAAAATCATGATGCCGCGCTGAACGAGATTTTCGTTAATCTTCTCGGCAGGTATCTTGCGACGCAGGATGTTCATTACGATCCCTTGCGTTGCTTCGCGAAAGCCTAAATAGACGCCAAAGAATGCAGTCATTACAGCAAAGATATTGAGAATGACGCTGACCACTTTCACCCACGCTGCGCCGTCACCGCTAATAAACTGTGCGGCAATCGCCAACGCGGAAATATTCTGCTCGTAGGCTTTTACCGCTTCGTCATGTCCCATCGCCAGCGTGAACGACACGGCGTAGAAAAAGACGGTGACAAACAAAATGCCAAACGCGATATTCATTGCCCGCAATGCTTTATGCCGCGCCACTTCAATTGATTTTTCCCGCGAGCGATAAGAGATCACCATCGGGCTTAACGTCTGGATAAACAGAATCGACGTCAGGGTAAACGGCAGCGTAATAATGGCGTTTTTCACCAGCAGCCCCAGCGGCGGTAGCGAACCGACGTTATACAGATGCCACATTCCCACCATCGACACGCCCAGCGCCGCGACCACCAGCAGCTTGGTCAGCACCATCCCCGTCGAAATTTTGAATAACAATTTCTCGCCGCGTGAGGAGATCGCCACCAGAATGCAAATCAGTACCAGACCATAAAAGGGACTGTCTGACAGCAACCCTTCCGTCACGCCGAAGGTATGCAGGTAGGAAGCACTATCGTTGGTGATGGCGGTGGAATAGACGAACATCCAAATCACCAGCATTACGAAATAGAGCGCACCTAACAGGATGCCCCAGTTTTTACCTAAATAACCGCTAATGACACTCGGGTAATCTTTACATTCTGGTGATTCTGCCAGCGTA
>OGRS01000049.1_pt1 | contig 119802 bp, 104 predicted proteins | sample 1553561 | NCBI WGS metagenome assembly OGRS01 (sample SAMEA2580103, study PRJEB22360) | human gut metagenome | biome: human gut; feature: human-associated habitat; material: faeces | place: Denmark | collected 2008/2010
ATTGTACGCGGGGCCCCCCCCCGCCAAACCCAATCCCGCCACCTGCCGCCATTGGCTCGAATATCAGATAGACATCTCGTCCACCTGCATGCTCAGCACTATCACGAACAGCACGCAGCTCAACCTCTGTAGAGCCGGAAGGGACCCCGATAACCATACGAAGAGAAGGAGTAAACAGACGACGTCCCTTGCTCACCTTCTTTATCAAACCGCGCATCATCTGCTCACAGGCATTAAAGTCGGCTATCACTCCGTCGCGCAACGGACGGACTGTACGGATATTCGGATTTTCCTTTTCATACATCAGCTTAGCACGCTCACCCACAGCAATCATTTTTTCCGTACGGCGATCAAGCGCTACTACCGACGGCTCATCAACAACAATCTTATCGTTGCAAATAATGATTGTATTGGCTGTACCAAGGTCCATCGCAATGGATTGAGTAAAAGAGAATAAACCCATTCTTTTCTTTTATCTTTTATTGAAAAAATTAGTTTTTAAAGTAATCACGGATAGCAGAGTCGTAATGAGAAGATACGGTAAAAGCTTCTCCTGCAAACCAACGACGCTGATCGCGGGTAGTAACGGCACCTTGCTGATTCAAGATATCCAATAACGGCTGGTACTGGTGCTTGCTGGCAACAATCACTACATCGTTAAAGTTTTTAGCACCGGCACGAATCAATGAAATACCGCCTATATCGATTTTTTCAATGATATCCTGCTCACTTGCTCCGCTTGCCACGGTGTCTTCAAACGGATAGAGGTCAACGATAACCAGATCAATTTCCGGAATTTCATACTGAGCTACCTGCTGCTGGTCGCCTTCCAATTCGCGACGGCAAAGGATACCTCCAAAGATTTTCGGATGAAGTGTTTTCACACGGCCACCCAGAATAGAAGGATAAGTAGTAACATCTTCTACTGCCTGGCAAGGATATCCTAAAGACTCGATAAACTCACGTGTTCCACCTGTTGACAAGAACTGAACACCTTCTTCATGCAGTTTCGCTAAGATAGCGTCCAATCCGTCCTTATGATAAACCGAAACTAATGCGGTTTTAACTTTCTTAGATTCTGACATAACTGTATCTTTAAATAGTTGGGTTTAAATAGCTGGGTGCAAAATTACGAATTTTCAGCCGATAAATCCATTTTAATTAAAGTAAAAATGCTTTTTTTCTATTAAAGAACAGCAAAAAGCAAATGTAACGAAATTGTAACATGTATGACATTTCTATATAACACAACGTTTTTATCTTTGCAGCCATAAAATCTTAGCAAAACAAGTATGGAAACTATTTACTTAGGAATTGTAATATTCCTGTTTATGCTGGCAATCTTCGATTTGCTGGTTGGTGTCAGCAATGATGCCGTAAACTTCATGAGTTCTGCCGTAGGGGCAAAAGTCGCAAAATTCAAAACCATTATCATTGTAGCCGCCATCGGTGTCTTTGCCGGAGCCGTACTGAGTAATGGAATGATGGACATAGCCCGGCACGGAATCTTCCAACCGGTCAATTTCAGCTTCTATGAAATCATGTGTATCTTGCTGGCTGTAATGGTGACCGACGTGGTTCTTCTGGATGTTTTCAACACTTTAGGATTACCTACATCCACTACCGTTTCAATGGTTTTCGAACTTTTAGGAGGTACCTTTATCTTAGCCATCTTAAAAATCATCGGCGATGAAACCGGAATGCTCAGCTTAGGTGACATGATGAACACCGAAAAAGCTCTTTCAGTGATTATGGGTATCTTCCTTTCGGTTGCTATCGCATTTATAGCCGGTACCCTGGTACAATATCTCTCCCGACTCATCTTCAGCTTCAACTATAAAAAGAACCTTTCCTGGACTATTGGCATATTCGGAGGAGTAGCCGTTACTTCACTCTTATACTTTATCTTAATCAAAGGATTAAAAAGTGCTCCTTTTATTTCTGCCGAATCACTGGCATGGATTCAAAGCAATACCGCGCTGCTGGTTACCGGATGCTTTGTTTTCTTCACCATCTTAATGCAAATCTTACACTGGCTTAAAGTCAACGTATTTAAGTTAATTGTTCTCTTGGGAACATTCTCTCTGGCTCTGGCATTCGCCGGAAATGACTTGGTAAACTTCATCGGTGTTCCTCTTGCCGGATTTTCTGCTTACACAGACTACATTACGAATGCAAACGGGGCAAGCGTACACGATTTCATGATGTCGTCACTTATGTCATCTGCCAAAACGCCTGCCATCTTCCTGTTTGCTTCAGGTATCATCATGGTATATGCACTGGCTACTTCTAAAAAAGCCAAAAACGTAATCAAAACTTCTGTTGACCTGGCCCGCCAGGAAGAAGGTGACGAAATGTTCGGCTCATCAGCACTGGCACGTACCATTGTGCGCCGTGCGAACAACATCAATGACTTCTTAAAACGAGTAATTCCTGCAAGCACCCGCCGCTGGATTGACAATCGTTTCAATAAAGAAGAATCAATCATGGAAAACGATGCAGCTTTCGACTTGGTTCGTGCTTCTGTCAACTTGGTTTTATCGGGATTGCTGATTATTATCGGTACAACCATGAAGTTGCCCCTCTCTACCACTTACGTAACCTTCATTGTTGCAATGGGTACCTCACTTGCCGACCGCGCTTGGAGCCGCGAAAGTGCTGTTTACCGTATCACAGGTGTACTTTCAGTTATCGGAGGATGGTTTATCACCGCATTTGTAGCCTTCACCGTATGTGCCATTGTTACTTTCGTTATGTTCTACACTAACGTAGTGGGAATGCTTGGATTCATCGCTTTAGCTGTATTCCTTCTAGTTCGCAGTAACATCAAGTACAGCAAAAAGGAAAAAGTGGAAAGCCAAGATGATGTATTCAAACGCATGATGGCAAGCAAAGATAAAACAGAAACCCTTTCTCTGTTACGCCAGCATGTGAAAGAAACATTTACCGACTACATCAACTTCAGCGAAACAGCTTACGTTCAAGCCACTAACGGTTTTATCAACGAAAACCTGAAAGACCTGCGTAAAGCCATGAGTTCCACTGAAGAACAAAGAAAGATGTTGAAGAAACGCCGCCGCAAAGAGATATTGGGCCTGCGCCGCATTCCTATCACCATCGCTATCGAAAAGAACACTTGGTTCCACTTGGGAAGCAATAGCTGCGAACAGATGCTTTACTGCTTGAAGCGTATCTGCGAACCTTGCAAAGAACACGTTGACAACAACTTCAACCCGATTTCGGCTGAATGCGTACAAGAGTTTCTGCCGGTAAGAGAAAGACTTTGCGAACTGATGGACCGCACCCGACAGGCGATTGATACCAACAACTACGATGAAGCCGATGACATCCTGAAAAAAGGAGACGAACTGAAGAATATGATTTCCGCACTGCGCAAACAGCAGATGAACCGCATGCAGGAAGGCGGAACAGAAAGCTTGAAGGCGTCAATGGTTTATCTGAACATTCTTCAGGAAACTCAAGAGTTGGTAAGTATATGGCGTCACTTGCTCCGTGCGAGCCGTTTCTTCCAAGCCGACTATGTATCACAAGACTTGTCGCAACTAGCCTTGGCTGAAGAACGTATCTAACGATTCGAATAACTAAATCTATACACACACCAAAGCCGGAGAAAGAGAATTACTTGAATTGCTCATCTCCGGCTTTTCACTTATTTTTGCACACGAAACATTTGCACCCTATCTATGCTTTTTACAACTAGCTATCAAGCACCCTTCTGCAAAATCACAATGAGCAGCAACGGCAAACAACTTACCGGCTTATGGCTGGATAAGCAGGAATCTCTTGCACCCAATTCATTCCCCTTGCCCGAAAAAACAACCATACCTGGTATTTTTAAATCAGTTGAAACCTGGTTAGACTGCTACTTTGAAGGAAAATGTCCCGACTTTACTCCCGATTTAATTCTTGACGGGACACCTTTTCAACTTGAGGTCTGGAATCTGTTAAAAACAATTCCCTATGGAGAAACGGTTTGTTACAAGGATATTGCCAGAGAAATAGCACAGATCAGAAAAATAAAGTGCATGTCGGCACAAGCTGTAGGCAGAGCCATCGGACAAAACCCAATCAGCCTGATTATTCCCTGTCACCGGGTCATAGGAAGCAACGGGAGCCTTACGGGATATGCCGGCGGAATTTACAATAAACTCCGGCTCCTCGCATTAGAAGGAATCAATCCGTCACGTTTATCCATGCCTTCCGAGAAACAATCTGACTATTCCGAACCTTCTCTTTTCCGCTGCAGATAAAGCTGACGGGAATTAAACACATTATGCCAAATGCTGTAAAATCCCGCTGCTACAGCCGTAACCGGAGTAAAAAAAGTATATCCCAGCCAAATGCCCAAAACTGTATTTTTCTGTCCCAAAGCTTGCCCAGCACTTATTTCATCGCCATAAATACGCCCTATTTTTTTGCCCAGATAAAACTGGACCGCACAGCAAATCAAGGAAACAAGAGCCAAGCCTACCTGTAACCCCACAGAAACCTCACTGTGCACAATACTCCTCGTAGTCACAGCAATAGCCAGTGTCAGCGCTACTGCCCAAAGATAAAAAGACAATTCATGAAACCGAGATACATACGCATGAAAGGCGGGTAAAAACCGACGTATCAGAAAAGCCGCCCCAAAGGGACCCAACAAAAGAGGAAACACTTTTCCTAAAATCAAGCTGAAAGAGCCGATAAAGCTAATGCCTGGCTGAGGATGTACTGCCGGTAATAAAAGCGGTACGAAAAAAGCGGCCAATAAATTAATGAATACCGTATACGCCGTAAGATGCCCCGCATCGCCACCCAACTTACGGGTCACTACCGCCGCAGCCGTTGCCGTAGGACAAATCAGGCACAACATTCCTCCTTCCATTATAATACGTGCCGGAAAATCGGGGAGCAAAACAAGCAACATACCCAACAAAGCAAAGCTCCCTCCCTGAATAAGCAACAGCCATAAATGCCAACGGCAAAAACGCAACTCACTAAAATCAACCTTACAGAAGGTAAGAAACAGCATTGTAAAAATCAGCACCGGCTGAATAACATCAACCAACTGCCCCACAACTTCTCTTGTAGTAAGAAACCAGGGAACATTTACATAAACAAAATAAAGAACTACCCCCGACAGCATAGCAATAGGAAGTGTCCAGTTTTTACAAAATCGAATAATATTCATATCCAAAAGCCATTAAGACCACAAAATTATATAATTGGGTTGACAATAAAGAGTATAATCTTCCACACATCGACAAGAAACCGTAAAAAAGTTCTTTTTCGCTATCAATAAGTTCCCCTCAACACTTGTCACCTTGTCTGTTTTTATAGTTTAAATCACCTTTTTCATTGTTGAATTATAAAATATTCCATACTTTTGCGCCAGCAAGAAAGCCAAAACATGAAAACAATTCTATATAAACTATACTTTATATGTATTTTTCTCATCGGATTAAGCACATCGGCCTCAGCTTCCACATTTTTATTTTCAACTGAAAATGAAGATACAGACAGCTTACAAAGCTATCTTCCGGCTGATTCTATTTTTGCTCATTTTCTGAAACAGAGAAACATTCCTTTAACCCAACATAACCAACTGGAACTCCTCCCCAGCGGAAGAGAGAAATTCAACAGTCTGTTTGAAGCCATCAAGCAGGCTAAGCATCACATTCATATGGAGTACTTCAACTTCCGGAGTGACTCCATCGCTAAAGAAATGTTTACCCTCCTCGCCGAAAAAGCCAAAGAAGGGGTAAAGGTAAGAACCATGTTCGATGCATTCGGCAATTTCTCCAATAACCGTCCGCTGAAAAAAGAACATCTGAAAATGCTGAACGAACGAGGCATTGAAATCGTGAAGTTCGACCCGATACGCTTTCCATACATCAATCACGTGTTTTGTCGAGACCACCAGAAAATAGTCATCATCGACGGAAAAGTGGGCTACACAGGAGGAATGAACATCGCCGATTATTATATCAACGGACTGCCTGAAATAGGAGCATGGCGCGATATGCACATACGCATAGAAGGACCAGCCGTGGAACAACTCCAGCAAGCTTTTTTACATGTATGGAATAAGGAAACCAAACAAAAAGTAAACGGACAAGAGTTTTTCCCTTTCAGCAAAGACTCGTTAGACCGTCTGCCCGTTAGCGCAGGAAATCAAGTGGCTATCGTGCAGCGTGTTCCGCATGACAACCCTGATATCATACGTAAAGCTTATATCGCAGCCATCGATGCAGCCGAACATAAAATACAAATCATCAATCCTTATTTCACTCCTACCTCCAGTATACGGAAAGCCATCAAACGTGCTGCCCGAAGAGGAGTAAGGGTAGAAATTATGATTCCCGGAAAATCGGACATCCCGTTTACTCCCGATGCCGGCTTCTATATCGCCAACCGGCTGAGAAAGGCCGGAGCCCACATCTATATCTTTAACGGAGGATTCCATCATTCCAAAATCATGATAGTAGACGATCGTTTCTGTACCGTAGGAAGTACAAACCTGAACAGCCGGAGCTTACGCTATGACTACGAAATCAATGCATTTATCTTCGACCTTCCCCTCACCGACGAGCTTGGTCACATTTTCCATGAAGACAAGCAATGCAGCACCATCATGACACGTGAAGAATACAAAAAACGCTCTGCATGGCGACGATTTGTGGGATGGTTTGCCAATCTGTTTACCCCCGTGATTTAACCCTCTCAAAGAAAATAATTCCAACTTCATCTTCTGTCATGCCTCGGCTTAAAAACGCCAAGGCATGACCGCAAAAACGCCTCGGCACAAAAACCAAAACGCCTACTCATTTCACGGCAAACGCCAAGGCGTTCTGTTTTACAATCGTTCAAATCGGCCGCAAATCCAATATTCCCTGTCTATATTACTTCATATCGCCTATATTTACCTCTATATCTGTAAAGCTAAACGTTCCTGTCTGATAAAATTAAAACCATTTTCCATGGAGTTCGGCAGTTTTTTCTTATATTTGCCCAAATAACTAATTTGGCAATAGAACCCCACTAACGAGATAAAATGAGAGTAATAGATTTAATCAAATCAACCGATAAGACCGCTTTTTCATTCGAAATCCTCCCTCCTATCAAAGGGACAGGCATTGAAAAAATTTATGCAGATATTGACCTATTGCGTGAATTCGACCCGAAGTACATCAATATAACCACTCATCGAAGTGAATATGTTTACCGCGAACTGGGAGACGGGCTATTCCGCCGCGACCGCCTTCGCCGGCGTCCGGGAACCGTAGCAGTGGCAGCTGCCATCCAAAACCGCTATAACATCACCGTGGTACCCCATATGCTGTGCAGTGGATTTACCAGAGAAGACACCGAATATGTATTGTTAGACCTTCAGTTCTTGGGCATTACCGACCTGCTCGTTTTACGCGGAGATAAAGCCAAGCATGAACCGTCTTTTACCCCGGAAGCCGGCGGAAACCGACATGCCATTGACCTGGAAATGCAAATCAATGATTTCAACCAAGGAGTTTTTGTTGACGGTTCTCCCATCAAAGCTCCTCTACAACCATTCAGCTACGGAGTGGCATGTTATCCCGAAAAACATGAGGAATCTCCCAATCCGGAACAAGACTTGTACTGGCTGTCTCGCAAGATAGAGGCAGGAGCAGAGTATGCAGTCACCCAGCTTTTTTATGACAACAAGCATTATTTTGATTTTGTAGACCGCGCACGTAAAGCTGGCATCCAAGCTCCGATTATTCCCGGAATCAAGCCTTTCACTAAGTTGTCTCAATTATCAGTAGTGCCCAAAACCTTCAAAGTAGATTTACCGGAAGAACTGGCTTCGGAAGTCATCAAGTGTAAAACCGATGAAGAAGCACGTATTTTAGGAACTGAATGGTGTATCTACCAATGCAGTGAACTCATCAAGCAGGGAGTTCCCAGTATTCACTTCTACACTGTAGGAGCTACCGAAACCGTACGCAACGTAGCCAAAGCAATCTACTAATCAAAAAAATATCGCCATGCCTTTCTTTAAAGACGTACTCGGACAAGAAGAAGCAAAACGACAGCTCATACAAGGTGCGAAAACCGGCAAACTGGCTCACGCACTCCTGCTGTCCGGTCCTGCCGGAAGCGGAAAACTGCCCCTTGCCCTTGCCACTGCCCGCTATTTGCTCTGCCAACATCCGCATGAAAATGACGCATGCGGTGAATGTCCGTCATGCGCCATGATGAACCGACTGGCACATCCCGACCTGCATTTTGCCTTTCCTATCATCAAGCGGAAAGCCGGACGCGACTCTGTATGCGATGACTTTCTCCCTCAATGGCGAGAAATGCTTCAACGCCAACTCTATGTAGGTCTAAACCAATGGATGACCGCTCTTGATGCCGGAAACCAGCAACCGCAAATTTACGTACGCGAAAGCGATGAGATACAACGTAAACTATCACTCAAATCCAACCAAGGAGGATATAAGATCATGCTCATCTGGCTGCCGGAAAAAATGAACATAGAATGTTCAAACAAATTATTGAAACTATTGGAGGAGCCTCCACAGCAAACCGTCTTCCTTCTGGTAAGCGAAGACCCGACAGTCCTTCTCCCCACCATCATCAGCCGTACACAGCGTATTCATCTCCATCCGCTCAGCGAAGAGATTCTGGCCGACTATCTGAAGCAGCGCTATCTCTTACCTCCCGATGATGCCAAAGACATTGCGCACCGCTCAGGAGGAAGCCTATTACGGACCTTGGAAAATATTCAGTTAAGTGAAGAACAAAGAAACAGTTTTGAGCTCTTCATCAACCTGATGCGCACAGCATATAAGCGTGACATTCGTACGCTGAAGACTTGGAGCGAACAAGTGGCCGGCATGGGACGCGAACGGCAGAAATCGTTTCTGGAATATTGCCAGCGTATGATCCGGGAAAACTTCATCTACAATTTCCATCAACCTGAAATGAACTATCTCAGTCCGGATGAAGACCAGTTTTCCACTCGCTTTGCGCCTTTTATTAATGAAAAAAATATCTTCTCAATCACCGCTCTTTTGGAAGAAGCCCAACTGCATGTTGAGCAAAATGTAAATCCGAAAATGATTTTCTTTGATCTTTCCCTGCGGATGATTGTTGAACTAAAGCAATAATATAACAATGGATAATGATTTTAAACTTAAAAACGGAAGTGGACGCCTTTGCTGCGGCGGCTGCGGACGACAGAATAATAAACTGAACACCTACGACTGGCTTGCTGATATTCCCGGTAATGCCGACGAGCAAGACATCGTGGAAGTACAGTTTAAGAATACCCGAAAAGGGTATTTCAAAAACAGCAACCATCTGGCCTTGGAAAAAGGAGACATTGTTGCCGTAGAAGCCAGTCCCGGGCACGACATCGGAACGGTAACACTGACCGGCAGACTGGTTCCTCTGCAAATGAGAAAAGCAAACATCAAGCCAGATACGGAGATTCGCCGTATCTACCGGAAAGCCAAACCCGTAGATATGGAAAAGTACGAAGAAGCCAAATCGCGCGAGCATGATACCATGATACGTTCACGCAAAATAGCAGAAGACCTGGGCTTACAGATGAAAATAGGCGACGTAGAATATCAAGGTGATGGAAATAAAGCCATCTTCTACTACATTGCCGATGAACGAGTAGACTTCCGTCAGCTCATCAAGGTTTTAGCTGAAGCATTCCGCGTCCGCATCGAAATGAAACAAATCGGAGCGCGTCAGGAGGCAGGACGAATCGGGGGTATCGGTCCTTGCGGACGGGAACTTTGTTGCGCTACATGGATGACCAATTTCATCTCTGTATCAACCAGTGCAGCCCGTTTTCAAGACATTTCACTGAATCCGCAAAAACTGGCAGGGCAGTGTGCCAAACTGAAATGCTGCCTGAATTATGAGGTCGATGCATATGTAGAATGTCAAAAGCGACTTCCCAGCAAGGAAATCACGCTCGAAACAGCTGATGCTACTTATTTTTACTTCAAGGCTGACATTCTTAAAAACACGATAACATACAGCACAGACAAGAGTTTCCTTGCCAATGAGGCAACTATCACTGCACGCAGAGCCTTTGAAATCATCAATATGAACAAACGGGGCGAAAAACCGGAAAAACTGGTAGAGGAATATAACGAACGCGAGGCGAAACAGCCTAAAGACTTACTGGAGCAGGAAAGCTTAACCCGCTTTGACAAAAGCAAAAACAGTAAAGGAAAGAAGAAAAAACAAAAAAACAACGCACCTGCAAATGGAGAAGCAACAAGTTCTTCAGGTTCGACTAACGGACAAGAGAATGCCAACACCCAGAAAGGACAGCCGGAAAACCGTTCTTCAAGAGCCAAAAACCGCAATCCACGCTTTGCACAGCAACCTCAGCAGGCCAATAAGCCCAATACGGCTGAAGGAAATCGGGGGGAACGTTCCTCACAAGAAAAACGGGAAGGCAATGAACGCCCCCCGCGCCAAGGACGAAATAACCGGAATAACAACCGGCGCAATAACGGAAACAAACCATCGAATCCGAATGAGCAAAATGAAGCAAAAAAAACGCCTGAACATGAAGCTAAACCCGCTTCAGAAACTCAGGCATAACCTGCAGTTTATCTTGCCGACAGTTTTCCTTTTCTTATGGGTATCCTGCCGGCAGGATACACTCTACCATACTTATCAGTCAATCCCTACTCCCGACGGATGGCATAAGCAAGACACATTATCTTATCAACTGCCTGAACAGATTGAAGGAGAAGGGTATCGGCTGGAAGTAGGAATCAGAAACACCAATCAATATCCTTTTCGTGACATTTGGTTGAGCATCAGACAAAACTGGAAAGACAGCCTGGTTTTTCAAACAGATACGTTACATTTTTATCTGGCCGACGAACAAGGGAAATGGAATAGCGGAGGAAATACCGGAAGTTTGTTTCAACACACCTATTTCTGCGAAAAGACGTTCACCATACGCCCTTCTTCAATCAACGTATTACAGATGACTCACCTCATGAAACAGGATCCGCTTCCCGGAATAAGCGATGCCGGAATCCGGTTAGTAAAACCTTAAAAGAAAAAAGCAGAAACTGCATCGGTCTCCCAATAAAATAAAAAGCACAGAGCTATCTAAACAGATTCGCTCTGTGCTTTCTTATTCTAACCGGTTTCAATGATTATTCTACCTGACCGATAGAGTTTCCATATTCCATTTCTCCTTGAACTACAAAAAATACTTCATCCGGTTCATAAGGACCCATTCCGTTTTTTGCAGCCTCTTTGACTATGTAGTTTACTATTTCATCTTGGTCGATATTGATGTAACCTTCATCATCAGGCTGAACATCCAAGCATCCGCTCGTGGTATAATATTCTACTATCAAGTCAAGGATATAAAACAAATCATCATCCGAGAATTTATCTTTCAAATCTTGAGGCAAATAATTTTTGATGAACTCTACACATTTTTCATCATCCTCATCTTCCAATAAGAAATCGTCTTCCAATGCCATAGTCTTTAAAGGTTTAAATCATGAATATTTTTACAAAATCGCTTCTATTTTTGCCTGCAAAGCAGCTTTTGTAGTTGCACCTACCTGTTTGTCAACCACCTCGCCATTCTTAATAAACAAAATAGTAGGAATATTTCTCACACCAAACTGTGCCGGAAGCTCCGAGTTTTCGTCTACATCACATTTTCCGATGTTAACACGATCTTTATATTCTTCCGCCAACTCTTCGATATGAGGAGCCACTTGCTTGCAAGGGCCACACCAAGTAGCCCAAAAATCCAATACTACCGGCTTGCCTTCAGCCAGAATCGATTCAAAATTGCTATCACTAACGTTGAGTGCCATAGTTTCTTGTTTTTTTAATTATTACGCTACGCAAATATAACTAATTTATTTTATAGTCCAACAATGGTTGGCTTTTCAAATAATTCACAAGTTCTTTCCGGACAGATATTTTCAGGGTGCGCGATATCAAGCTAACATGCATCTGACCATCCTCATCTCTGATATAGAAACATAATTCAGCTGTTCCCGGACTCTCTTTTACAAGCGAAGACAGTTCCATTATCATCTGGTCATCTACCGCTAACAGCGGTGCGGTAATGGTCAGTCTTTCAATCACCCGGTCTTTCACATCCGGCAGTAATTCTATGGAATTAATTTTAACTTCCCATTCTTCCTGCCTCCACTGACGGGGCTGACATTTCCCTCGCATAAACAAGAACATACCCTCCATAAAGTAGTTTTTCTTTTCCACCCATTCGTTTCCGAAAAAGGCAAACTCTGCCACCCCTGAATAGTCTTCCACTTTGGCTATACCATAGGGCTTTCCTGTTTTGGTATATCCTTCACGGACACCGGTAACAATACCTCCTAAGATAAGTTCCTGATTTTGCAAAGGAGTAAGATCAGACAAGTCGGCCATATGCGCCGTACAAACATTTTCCAATATCACCGCAAACTCATCTAACGGATGCGCTGACAGATAAATACCTACCAGTTCACGCTCTTTATTCAAACGTTCCAAATCGCCCCACGCCGGAGCACGAACAATTTCCGGGGTAGCTACAGCTACTTCATGCTCCCCTCCAAATAAAGAATTCACAGCCACTGCCTTGTCCGTTTGGTACTTATTGCCATAACGCACCAACACTTCCACAAACGTTTCATCCTTGGCATTCTTCAAAAAGAAGTCCTCACGTCTTATCTCCTTAAATTCGTCAAATCCTCCAGCCAAGACCAGATTTTCAATATTCTTTCGGTTGCAAGCTGACAGATTTACCCGCTGTACAAAGTCAAAAATAGAGGTAAAAGGACCATTCTTTTCACGCTCAGCCAAAATACTTTGTACGGCTGATTCGCCTACCCCCTTGATGGCTCCCAGGCCGAAACGGATATCCCCTTTCCGGTTCACAGAAAATTTAAGCGAACTTTCGTTGATATCCGGTCCCAATACATTGATTCCCGTAGCTTTGCATTCATCCATCAGCTTGGTGATTTCAGTAATATTGGCAATATTCCGGCTCATGGTAGCTGCCATATATTCAGAAGGATAATTAGCCTTCAGGTAAGCCGTCTGATAAGCTACCCACGAATAGCAAGTGGCATGCGATTTATTAAACGCATACGAAGCAAACTTTTCCCAGTCGGCCCAGATTTTCTCCAGTACCTGCGGGTTATGTCCGTTTTTCTTTCCACCTTCAATAAACTTCGGCTTCATATGATCCAGCTTATCACGCAGTTTCTTACCCATTGCCTTACGCAAGGCATCCGATTCACCTCGGGTAAAATCGGCAAGCAAACGGGAAAGCAACATCACCTGCTCCTGATATACCGTAATTCCATACGTATCTTTCAAATACTTCTCCATTACCGGAATATCATATTCAATCGGCTTTCTTCCATGCTTACGGTCGATAAAGTCGGGGATATAATCCATCGGTCCCGGACGGTAAAGCGCATTCATGGCAATCAAGTCTTCAAAGGTAGAAGGCTGAAGTTCACGCAAATACTTCTGCATTCCAGCCGATTCAAACTGGAATGTTCCGATGGTGCGTCCCTCACTATACAGACGGTAAGTAGCCGGATCATCAATCGGAATTTCATCTATATTTAAAATAATTCCTTTGCTTTGCTTTATATTTTCCAATGCTTCTTTGATAATGGAAAGGGTTTTAAGACCCAGAAAGTCCATCTTTATCAAACCAGTATCTTCAATTACCGAACCTTCATACTGTGTAACCAGCATTTTCTCGCCCGTTTCCTTATCATCGGCCGTACTAACCGGAACCCAGTCGGTAATATCATCCCGGCAAATAATCGTACCACAAGCATGTACACCCGTATTTCGCACATTGCCTTCAAGCATTTTGGCATATTTAATCGTATCGCGCAACACCGGGTCGGACGATACTTCTGCCGCCTGCAGTTCAGGTACATAAGCTATCGCATTGGGTAAATTCAGCTTTTTATCGGGAATCTTATCCGGAATCAGCTTACACAAGCGGTCTGATTCTGATAAGGGAAGCTTCTGCACACGTGCCACATCCTTTAGTGCCAACTTGGTTGCCATGGTACCATAGGTAATGATATGAGCCACTTTTTCCTGTCCGTACTTTTCCGTAACCCAGTTTAATACCCGTCCACGTCCGTCATCATCAAAGTCCACATCAATATCAGGCAGTGAGATACGGTCAGGATTCAGGAAACGCTCAAACAGCAAGTCATATTTAATGGGGTCAATCTGTGTAATACCCAAACAGTAAGCCACAGCCGAACCGGCAGCCGAACCACGACCGGGACCTACCGAAACATCCAGCTGCTCACGGGCAGCATTAATGAAGTCCTGTACGATAAGGAAGTAACCGGGGAAACCCATTGTCTTCATGATATGAAGCTCAAACTTGATACGTTCCGTCTTTTCTTCATCAAGCACTTCTCCGTATCTGCGGCGCGCTCCATCATAAGCCAGCTTAGCCAGATAATCAGCTTCCAGCTTAATACGGTACAGTTTATCATATCCTCCCAGACGCTCTATCTTGGCATTGGCCGAAGCCTCATCCATCACTACATTGCCATTCTCATCTTGTGTGAATTCATCAAACAAATCTTTTTCAGAAAACTTTTTCCGGTATTCTTCTTCCGTTCCAAAATCTTCCGGAATGGCAAAGGTAGGCATGATCGGAGCATGGTCTATGGAATAAAACTCCACCTGATCACAAATTGCAGCCGTATTGGCCAATGCTTCCGGCACATCCGCAAAGATCTCATTCATTTCCTCACGCGTCTTCATCCACTCCTGCTTAGTATAAAGCATGCGCTTGGGGTCATCCAAATCCTTGCCCGTACTCAAGCAAATCAAACGGTCGTGCGCCTCAGCATTTTCCTCATCCACAAAATGCACATCATTGGTACATACCAGCTTTACATTATATTTCTTGGAATATTCCAGCAATTTCTTATTTACCGCCTCCTGCATGGGGTAAACCTCATGGTTCGCCCGCGGCACCGTAGCTTTATGACGCTGAAGTTCCAGATAAAAATCGTCACCGAACAGGTTCTTATACCATTGTATCGCCTCCTCTGCCTCTTCAAACTGCCCTGCAGTAATACGCCGTGGAATTTCTCCACCCAAACAGGCTGAACAGACAATTAACCCTTCGTGATATTTTTCCAGTTCCACCCGGTCGGTTCGCGGACGCATATAAAACCCTTCAGTCCACCCTTTCGATACCAGCTTAATTAAGTTATGGTATCCTTTCAGATTCTTTGCCAATACCACCAAGTGATAACCACTTTGATCTGGTTTTCCCTCTTTATCTTGCAAGCGGCGGCGAGCTACATACATTTCACAGCCAAAAATCGGCTTAAACAGTTTTTTCTTCGCTGCCTCCAGCTGTTCCTTACATAAAGCAATCTCTTCCTGTGGATTTTCGACCTCTTCCTTGCCGCTTTCCAAAGCTGCAATCCGCTTCTTCAGGTTTTTTATTTCACCATTAGTCCCTCCGTTTTTCTTATTTACATAATTAAAGAACTCCTTGATACCAAACATATCACCATGGTCAGTAACTGCGATTCCCCGCATGCCGTTAGCCATAGCTTTATCTACTAAGCGAGGTATGGAAGCCTGCCCATCTAAAATAGAATACTGAGTATGAACGTGTAAATGAACAAAATCCTGCATGATTGTCTTGTTAAGTGAAAAACGAGTCAAAGATACCTCTCCTTTTTTAAATTCCCCAATTTTAATAGCTTTTATTTGCAAGATTTTCAAAATAGATATATTTTTGCGTGATAATTCTATAAGTAAAACTTTGTTATGGCCCAATTGAATAAAATAAAGAAATTAAAGAAAATCAGAATACATCATGAAGGAACTCACATTCTTATTACCAGTGCCATTTTGCTGCTTCTCATTAATGCTGCATTATATTGGGGAATAGAATGCAAGATTCCTTTTTATATCATGGCTACCATCAGCCTTGTTCTCTACTTGCTCATGGTTAACTTTTTCCGTTGCCCGATACGTTTATTTAAAGGAGAGACTAAAAAAACCGTAGTAGCACCAGCTGACGGAAAAATTGTTGTCATAGAAGAGGTAGAAGAGCATGAGTATTTTCATGACCGCCGATTGATGATTTCAATTTTCATGGATATAACGAATGTACATGCCAACTGGTATCCGGTAGACGGAGTAATCAAACACGTAGATCACCATAACGGACGCTTCATGAAAGCCTGGCTGCCGAAAGCCAGTACTGAAAACGAACGTTCTATGGTAGTGATTGAAACTCCGGAAGGACACACAGTGATGGCACGCCAGATTGCCGGAGCTGTGGCACGCCGCATCGTAACCTATGCAGAAAAAGGAGAAGACTGCTACATTGACGAACACATGGGATTCATTAAATTCGGTTCACGTGTAGATGTTTATCTCCCGTTAGGAACTCAGGTATGCGTAACCATGGGACAGAAAACTACCGGAAATGAAACCGTTATAGCTAAACTTAATTAATTATACTCCAGTCATGGCAAACGCTATTATCCGAAATATACCAAATACCATCACCAGCTGCAACTTGTTTTGCGGTTGCATAGCCAGCTATTGGGCTTTTCAAGGGAATTATAAACTCGCTCTGTTGTTTATCATACTGGGAGCTGTTTTTGACTTCTTCGACGGCATGACTGCAAGACTGCTGCATGTATCATCTCCCATAGGAAAAGAACTTGACTCACTGGCTGATGACGTGACTTTCGGATTGGCTCCTGCTGCCATTGTATTCTCACTGTTCAAGGAAGTACATTATCCAGCATTTTTAGCTCCGATAGCCGATATAATGCCTTATGCTGCTTTTCTGATTGCTGTCTTTTCAGCACTCCGTCTGGCAAAGTTCAATCTTGACGAACGCCAGACCAGTTCGTTCATCGGTATGCCTACTCCGGCAAATGCCCTGTTCTGGGGCTCGCTTACAGTAGGTGCTCACGACTTCCTGACTTCAACAAGCTTTAATGCTATTTATCTTTTAATTTTAGTAATTATCATGTCGCTGCTGCTGGTGGCAGAATTGCCTATGTTCTCACTTAAGTTTAAGAATCTTTCATGGCAACAGAATAAAGTCAGCTACATCTTCCTTATCGTCAGCATCCCTCTTCTTATCATATTTCAATTAAGCGGGTTTGCTGCCGTTATCTTATGGTACATCGTATTGTCAGTGCTTACCCGTAAAAAGTCTTAAAACAACAGTCGTGGCACGGTTGTTGTTATGTTATTCATGAGTAAGTTTCTCTGTTCATCACTTTTTAAGTTTATGAAGAAAAAGTCTTGACTTGTTTACAGACTTAGAACTAGACGAACTTACCTGCTAACAACTAAAACCCAATACTTATGTTACATATTTTAGGCTTTCTATTTTTCATCGTACTGATTATATTCGTAATTGGTGTGGTTATTTTGGCTAAAATTGTCAGAACTGTTACCCGTGCCGGTCAACGCATGAAAGACGCAGCTTCATCTGCCAGAAATTACTCAAATCAAACCAAGAACACCTCTTCTTCACAACAAACATCCAGTCAGACAAATCAACCGGCATCTTCCCGCAAAAAAATATTCGACAGCGATGAAGGAGAATATGTGGAGTTTGAGGAAATCAAATAAAGTTCAATTCAGAAAAAGCCTGCCCTAACTGAGAAGCTATGATTGCCACAACGCTTTTCGCATCACGTCCTAATCGAGGAAGCGGCATATTCTTGTCGCCTTCTTGGGTAATACGCACTGTTCCCATCACATTACCCAAGCAATCATAAAGGTTTACCGACAAGGATTTGGGTTTACGGGCACGCAAGGGAGATAATTGGAGAGTAAGCACATTTCCTTCCAACCGCTTGTCCAAAGCGATGTCGTCGTCTATCAATCCGTCGTACATTTCTTGCCAGAAATTTTCAGGAGTTAATCCTTCTGTAGGACCATCCCAGTCATCCTTGGGCTGCTCCAGATAAAGCGGAATAGGAGAAGTGATATGTACTTTATACATTCCTCCCTCATTAGGAACTTGAAGTTCTGTTACATCCAATGTTACCTGTTCGCCAGTCTGAAGCGTTTCATTTCCAGCTTTTCCGTCATCATCCCAATCAAAGTAACGGGTGAGTTCTTTCACATCCACATTTACGCCCAGATTCTCATAGCGGCTTATCACATTAGCCTTTATATCATCCAACTTCTTTGACAGATACTTGCGATCGTCTTTCATTTCCTGCTTGGTAGCAGCAGTAAACTTTCCTTCTGCACTAAATTCACTTGACAGTTTCGATAGATATTCCGTGAGTTCAGCCTCACTACGGTCGGCAAGCAGCATCGAAGAAATGGCTATCAGAACGGCAGATTCGTCTGTTCCCTCGGTGATAGAATAAGAAGAAGCATCAACCTCAGCATAGTCCGACAATCCGAAAGCAGCAAAAAGTTCTTCTTGTGCCTGCTTGTTCGCTTCGGCAAACTTTTCTCCTCCGGCAACCAGTTTCTGAATACGCTGATATTTTAACAAATACAATTTGCTAAAATATCAGCGTATTCATCTTTTTAATGGTAATAAAAAAAAGAGATGTGCAGCCTCAAAAGCCACACACCTCTATCTTATTTATTTAATACAGCTTTTCTTCAGAGAAAGGAATTATTTGCGATAGTTCTCCAACTCGTCTGCCTGGAACTTACGGATAAAGTTGAAATGTTTTTCTACTTCAGCTTCTGCATAATTTACATATACATTCAGTGACTGAGCAAACAGTTCAGGAGCTTTCGTTGCATCTTGAAGCAGCAAATGACTCATTACATTCACAGCAGCCATTTCATAAAGACGACGCGAAACAAAGTCAAGCAATTCCTGATTTTGTATTTCCTTTACAGCATTGGTACATGCTTCGAACTTACGAGTCATATCTTTGATACGATTCAAGTAACCTTCAAATTCAGAAGCACAAGGTATCAGTTCGTATTCATGCAAAGTAGCGGCATAAGAGCCATTGGTAACATAACGGATGGCAGCTACGGTTTGAAGCTGAGTGGTTCCTTCATAAATGCTGGTGATACGTGCATCACGGTAGATACGCTGACAAGCATATTCCATCATGAAACCTGAACCGCCATGCACCTGAATACAATCGTATGCATTCTGGTTAGCATATTCTGAGTTCATACCTTTTGCCAACGGGGTAAAGCTGTCTGCCAACTTGGCATAACGTTTCTGCTCCTGACGTTCTTCCGGAGTTAATTTGCGTTCACGCGCAATGTCGTCTAATGCCTTATACACATCCACATAACGCGCAGTCTGATACAGCAAAGCACGTCCGGCATCCAGTTTCGCCTTGATAGTAGCCAGCATATCATACACAGCCGGGAACTCAATAATAGCCTTGCCAAACTGTTTACGGTCTTTCGCATAAGCCAACGCCTCGTTATAAGCAGCCTGACTCAAACCTACCGACTGAGCAGCGATACCCAAACGGGCTCCGTTCATCAAGGCCATGACATACTTAATCAAACCCAACTTACGGTCACCGCATAATTCAGCTTTTGCATTCTTGTAAACCAACTCGCAAGTAGGAGAACCATGAATACCCAACTTGTTTTCAATACGGCGTACATCCACGCCTCCGTCGTTTTTATCGTAAATAAACATAGAAAGTCCACGTCCGTCTTTAGTACCTTCTTCCGAGCGAGCTAAAACCAAATGCAAGTGAGCGTCGCCATTGGTAATGAAACGTTTCACTCCATTCAGACGCCAGCAGTTATTAGCCTCATCGAATGTAGCTTTCAGCATTACACTCTGAAGGTCAGATCCGGCATCGGGTTCAGTCAAGTCCATTGACATGGTTTCACCTGCACAAATACGCGGAATGAAACGGCTGTGCTGGTCTTCATTTCCAAATTCATAAAGCGTTTCGATACAATCTTGCAAAGACCAGATGTTACCGAATCCGGCATCAGCTGCTGCTACAATCTCTGCACACATGGTATAAGGAGTAATCGGGAAATTCAAGCCACCGAAACGGCGGGGCATGGTCATACCGTTCAGACCGGCTTTTACCATAGCATCCAAGTTTTGCTTTGTTCCTGAAGCATATTCTACACGACCGTTTGCACAGTGCGGTCCTTCTTCATCCACACCTTCTGCATTTGCCGCAATTATTTCACCGGTAATCTCACCGGTAATCTCCAACACTTTATCATAAGAATCGATGGCATCGGCATAATCCTGCGGTGCATAATCGTATTCGTCTTTATCTCTATAACTGCGTTCTTTCAGTTCGCAGATACGCTCCATCAGCGGATTATTCAGATGGAATTTAAGTTCCGGATGTTCTGTATAAAAATTAGCCATTACTTCGAATTCTTTTTGTAGTACTTAATCATTTTAGGAATCACCTCTTCTACCGTGCCGTTAATCACATAATCAGCTATCGTATTGATAGGCGCATTCGGGTCATTATTTATAGAAATAATAATACCGGCATCCTGCATACCTGCAATATGCTGAATCTGACCAGAAATACCACAAGCAATATATAACTTCGGATGAACAGTCACGCCCGTCTGACCAATCTGACGGTCATGGTCACAGAATCCGGCATCCACCGCAGCACGACTGGCACCTACCTCTGCATGAAGTTCTTTAGCCAACTCAAACAGCATATCGAAGCCTTCCTTACTTCCCATTCCATAACCTCCGGCAACAACTATCGGGGCACCCTTCAAGTTATGTTTGGCTTTTTCTACATGACGGTCGATTACCTTTACTACATAATCGGTTTCAGGCACAAACTTAGCTACCTCGTGACGGATTACTTCACCTTGATAATTGGCATCTACGATTTCTTTCTTCATTACTCCTTCACGAACAGTTGCCATCTGCGGGCGGTGTTCCGGGTTAATGATGGTGGCTACGATATTACCTCCGAAAGCCGGACGAATCTGATACAACAGATTTTCATAAATCACTCCGTTTTTCTTATCTTCATGGCTTCCGATTTCAAGCTGAGTACAGTCGGCTGTCAAACCGCTGGTTAAAGCCGATGACACACGCGGACCAAGGTCACGGCCGATGACCGTAGCACCCATTAAACAAATCTGCGGCTGTTCTGCTTTAAATAAATTGACAAGAATTGAAGTATGGGGAAGTGATGTATAAGGGAATAAACCCGGAGCATCAAATACATGTACACGGTCTACTCCGTAAGGCAATACTTGCTTTTCTACTTCAGCAAGGTCACTTCCGGCACAAATAGCCTCAAGCTGACATCCCAACTGATTGGCTAACTTACGACCCTTGGTTAAAAGTTCGAGACTGACATCGGCAACGTGTTTGCCTTCCATCTCACAATATACAAATACGTTATTCATAGTCTTTATCCGATAGTATGGTTAGCCAATAGTTCAACAATCAAGTTTTCTACCTCTTCATCGCTTCCGGTAATAGTCTTGCTTTCCTTGGCCTGGAAGACAATGTTCTCAATTTTTTTCACCTTAGTAGGAGAGCCCGACAAGCCACACTGCTTGGTATCGCCGTTAACATCGGCTACACTCCATTCTACAATGTTCAGATACGGACGCTTTTCATATAAATCAGCATAAGCCAATGCTTCGCCGTCTTTAGTCAAGGCAGCCTTTTCCTGTCCGCCCAACGCACGTTTATATTTCTGAACCAATTTTGCATTGCGCGGACGGCAAGGAGCTGCACTACCATTTACTGTCAGTACGATAGGGAGCGGAGCCTCTACTGTTTCCACACCTCCGTCGATATGACGTTTCACGCAAATGCGTCCGTCGGTCACATTCAATATTTCTTCTACATAAGTCACCTGAGGCAACCCCAGTTTCTCAGCCACCTGAGGTCCTACCTGAGCTGTATCTCCGTCGATAGCCTGACGTCCGCCTACAATCACATCATATTCACCAATCTTGCGGATGGCTGTAGCCAATGCATATGAAGTAGCCAGCGTGTCAGCTCCGGCAAATGCACGGTCGGTCAGCAAATAACCATTATCTGCTCCTCTGTATAATCCTTCGCGGATAATTTCAGCAGCACGACCGGGACCCATTGTTAAGATGGTAACCGTTGAACCGGGATGTGTGTCTTTCAGTCTGAGTGCCTGTTCCAAGGCGTTCAAGTCTTCCGGATTAAAAATAGCCGGAAGCGCTGCACGGTTAATCGTACCGTCAGCATTCATGGCATCTTTCCCCACATTGCGCGTGTCGGGAACTTGTTTTGCCAAAACTACAATTTTCAAACTCATTAGATTAATATTTTTGGTATTAGTAATTATCTGGTGGCAAATTTAATGAAAGCATTCTTACTACAAAAAGATATAAGAAGAAATTACAGCAAACAAGCCCTCACTGCTTGAATAAGTTCTTCGAATGAGGCTACCGGGTTATCTCTGAATTTATAACGAATTACCCGCTTGCTATCTGAGACAAAGACAGTAGGGACTACTTTACAGGCAAACCGCTCATAAACGGTTTCCTCACAGCCTGCTGCGTATGGAAGGGTAAATCTCTCTGCCTGCCAATACCGGCCTACGTCTTCCGGAGTATCTTTCCAGCTGATACAATAAATACAAACACGTGCATCGCTTTGAAAAGCATCATACAGGCGTTGGATATGAGGCAACTCTTCACGGCAATCGGGACAGGATGTACGAAAAAAAACAAGCACAGACACTTTTCCCTTCAGGTCAGCATCATCCAGCACTGTCCCCTCATTCAAGACAACGGAAAATTCCGGAATTTGCTCTCCTACATCCAGCTTACCAGCAGGCGACGAAGGTTCTCCGTCACGAATACACCCCATATTTAAACAAGCCAGCAAAAATCCTCCCAGTAACATTAATTTATTCATAACAAAGCACATCTTATCAATAACTTAGTAAGAAGTCCAAATGTAACTATTTTCATAACCTTAACAAAGGTAAAACAACAAAATATAGACTTTGCAGCAAACAAAGTTTTTTCTACCTTTGCTCTGCTTGATTTTAACAACTCAGACTTATGGACTACATGACTGACATACACACAATAGCCGAAAAGTTATTCAACTGGGGCAGCCAACTGGCTCCTTTAATAGGCATTGCCATTGTTTCTTTCTTATGTACCAAACTCTTCCGGCATCTCATCATTCCCGTGATACATAAAGTAACCTCACGGACTAAAGCTACCTGGGATGACTATCTGTTCAACAAAAAAATGCTCACCAGTATTTGCCGCATCATCCCTCCTATCGTATGGTATGCCCTGCTTCCTTTTGCCTTTAATGAAATACCGGTTCTGCTTGTTTTCTTACTGAAAGCATGTCAGATTTATCTGGTTATCACCACCCTTTTACTTATCAACTCTTTTCTGCGCTCACTCTATGATATTTCCATCGAACATGAGTCTTTGCGAAACCGCCCTTTAAAAGGGATTTACCAAATGGTAAACCTCGTTGCCATCGGTGTGGGAACCATCTTGATTGTAAGTATATTGATAGGAAAAGATGCTACTGCCATCTTCGCCGGATTAGGTGCGTCGGCTGCCGTATTAATGCTGATTTTCAAGGACAGTATTTTAGGACTTGTTGCCGGTGTACAATTATCAGCCAATGATATGCTGCGACCGGGCGACTGGATTTCAATGCCTAAATATGGAGCCGACGGAGACGTAATAGAAGTTTCGCTCACCACGGTAAAAGTAAAAAACTTCGATAAAACCATTACCACTATCCCTCCCTATGCTTTGGTAAGCGATTCTTTTCAAAACTGGAGAGGAATGCGTGAAACAGGAGGACGACGCATCAAACGGTCTGTAAACATTGATATGACCACCATTCATTTCTGCACAGAAGAAGAAAAAAAGAGCTTCATCGAAAAAGGATGGATGAATGAAGAAGAATCTCTGCAGCAAATCACGAATTTCAAAGTCTTCCGGAATTACCTAATGAGCTATCTCCGCCAACATCCGCACACCCATAAAGAACTGATGATTATGGCACGCCAGCTACAACCCACTGCAGAAGGCATTCCTTTGGAAATCTATTGCTTTACGGACACAACCGTATGGGCTGAATATGAACAAATTCAAGCTGAAATCTTTGACCACGTGATTGCCATGACTGCACACTTTGGCTTACGTCTTTTCCAGCGTCCCAGCGGAACAGACATTCAGAATGCAAGACCATGACCGACTCCACACCAAACAGATATAAAAAAAGCATCCAAGAATAATGTATTCTTAAATGCCTTAATCCTTTGTTGTAGCGGGACCCGGGATTGAACCGGGGACCTCATGATTATGAAACGCGTATAACGCATTATCTTCCAGCTTCTTATAATACTATTGCATAGCACATTACACGTATTTTCGAGAGCGAATATAATATTTATTTTCATCCATAATCATATTGTTTCTTCTATTTTCTCCCTATTTGTGCGATTCTTGTGCAAAAGCTAAAATTATTTCTCTAAATGAGAAACTTGCGTATTTCAAATTTCTTATCTTTTAATTGGCAGTGGAACTCTTTATCATACATTACTCCTCTATCCTTCACTTTCTTTTTAGGTAATTTATACTCATGCACACTAATTAATCTGATTTGGGGAATTATTGATACATTATAAATTCTATTAATAGTGTTAATCACATAATCCACAAAACATTTTGAAGCTTTGAGCTGAGGAAGGGTTTGGTCTTTACCTTTCTTTAATTCAATAATCAATATAAATAGTTTTCCTTTTGTTTCTGTAAATAAAATATAATCACTTACACTACAAACCGACTTTTTTTTAGCAAAAAAAGGGAACAAGCCACCTTTATATTCTTTTTTCAATTGTTTATCATACTTATACAATAAAAATTTACAACCAGTAGAATCTATAGGAATTTTCATATTTACACTTCCTTCTTCTAATATTGTTGTTTTATTACATAAAAAATCTTCGTGTAAAGTATTATTGATTTTTTCCAAGTTACTCATTATCACCATATTTTAAAGCATAAAACAAATCCTCAGAAACATCATTAAGTTTATCTATTGTGTTATCAATAGAAGGAACATCAAATCCAAAATCACTCACAGGTAGTTCTTTTGTTGCAACTGTTGTCTTTGTTTTAAAATCAAAGTAATAAGCCTTTACTTCATTTTTGTCAATATATTCATAAGTTGAATACCCATACTTTTCACGTAATTGTCCAACTTCTTCATTATTGTTTGATAACATGATTAAGTTATTTAATTCTCTTACAATATAATCACTATGTGTACTAATTAATAAACGAAATCCATTATTTATCAATCTAGCAAATAATCTTGTAAGTATAACTTGATTATCTGGATGCAAATTTAATTCTGGTTCATCAATAATTATCAAATCATTCTTTTTCGCTAAGTATTTAAGATAAAAGACTAAACTTGATAATGTTTTTACAATGGAAGCAGTAAGGTGAATCGGTAGTTTTTTTGATTTTGCTTTATTGGAAGTAAATTGAACTTCTCCTTCATTAGAAACAGAAACTTTTCCTTGTAATAATTCTTCTTCTATTTCTATTGCAAAATCCTTATAATCTCCATCTTTTTTTTGAAGATTGTTCATATCTTCAGCAATTTCAAGTCCATCTCTAATCGGTAAAGGATAACGAGTTGTTCGTTTAAAGAGGAAATCGAATGGGTCTATTTTCTTTGTTGACAAATCTTGCATTTGGTCAACTAACATATTTCTCTTTATAGATAACTCCTTACTAAATGTGTATATAGAGTTGCGTTCAACAGGAAATATAATAGATTTTGTTATTGGATAGAACGCCAAAGATGAATATATTCCTGTCAATAACATAAATTGGATAAACCCTATAGAGTTATCAGAAATTTTATCTGTAGAACTCATAGAGATTTGTATATCCAATGATTTTTTTTCTTTTTTTATTTGTAATGAAAATTGATTTTGTTCAATTTTTCCTTCTATACTTTCTTCAAGTATTTTATTAAAAAAATCATCTTTAGATGTTTCAAAGCCAATAGAGAATGATGGAAAATATTTAATAGCTTGGTCTTTTGATATTCCAAAAATCTCATTTAAATTTTCTTCTATATGTTTTATTGTGTTATTACGATATTTCCAAATATCTTCTTTATCGATTGTCAGAATTAACTTTTTCTCCTCTAAAAGAGATTTTAACTTATCATCTTGAAGAAACATTGGTTCAAAATTCCTCCCTGAAGTAAGCGCGTAGATTATATAGGAAACATAAGTTTTCCCAGTATTATTATGACCACAGAAGACAGTGAGTCTTTTATTTAAATCTATTGTAGTTTCTTTTATTGCGCCTAGGCCTTTAATATTTATTTTCATACCAATCAATTTATCAATAGCAATATTACAATATAATTGATTTTACAAAAATAGAGTTTTTATTCATAAAATCATAAATATATGGTAATTTATAATTAATGAAATTATACTCCAAGCACTATATTTGCATCAATGTTGAGCTTTTTACTAATATCACGGGCAACTTTCAAAGTAGGCTCGCAACGGCCGGTCAAATAGTCGCTGACACGTGATGGACTAACTCCAAGAAGTTCTGAAAGTTTCGCCTGATTAAGTCCCATTTCATACATACGCAACTTTATAACATCTATCAATGAAGGAGACTTTATCGGATAATGTTCATCTTCATACTCCGATACAAGTTCAGACAATAAGTCAAGCTCTATCAAGTTCTTGTCAGTAAGCGGTGTATTGTCATCAGTCAAAGGCAGAAGTTCTTCAATTCTTTCCATTGCTGCCCTATAAGCTGTTTCATTCTGAATCTTTGCCATACTATATATTTTTTGCATCTATCAAATCATATTCCGCATGAGTACCTATAAATCTAATCAATACCGTTTTTATTGTAAACTTAACAACCACTATCAAACGATAGTTGTTTCCTCTTATATTGAACACATAATGCTGGTTCCCTACACTGTCAACGCTATTGAACATCTTCTTTATATCAGAAAAACATGTCCACTCTGCTTTTTTCACTTTCTGGAACCAGTCCTCAAGTGCAGTTTCCGCATCAGGGTGTTCTGTATAGTATTCAATTATTTTACTTCTTGCTATGATTCTCATAATCAATTGAGTTTGTACAAAAATATATATTATATCTTGAAATACAAAACATTCTACTGAATTTCAGTAGAAATAATATTCTTAATTTAATGAGAGTTCTAAAACGATGCGTTAAAGCAGTTTGAAAATAGCTTTCAAAATCTTTCAACACTCCATTCAACTTATATTTTCCAAAAATAAAGGATATATAGCAGGTAAGCAATTCCGCTTACAATTAATCCCTTAGAACATGATTAAAGTAGTAAAAAATGGAGTTGTTGTATCTGTATTGCTTGATACACGCACAGTAAACAAAGAAGGAACTTATCCTGTAAAAATAAAGATATATTTTCAGGGAAAACCAAAGTATTACCCAACAGGAATCTGCATGAGCACTAAAGAAGAGCTTGAAGAGGTTCTTGAAAGTAAGTCGAAAAAGAATATTGAAATACAGGATATAATCGGTAAAGAGTTGAGCCGGATTTTAAAGAATGTTGATATTCTTGTAGAACGTGGAACTTTCTCTTTCAGCAATCTGAACAATATGCTCGGTAAAAATATCGGAGGAAGTTTGAATGAAATGATTTCCGCAAAAATTAAAGAGCTTGAGAATGAAGAAAAATTTGGAACTTCCGCGTTTTATAAAGGAACTCTTTCTCTGCTCAAACGTTACATGAAACACGATGTTCCTATAAAGGAAGTAACAGTTGAATGGCTAAACGGTCTTGAGAAATTCATATTGAAAACAGCAAATCAGACAACTGTAGCGATGAACATGAGAAACATTCGTGCCATTATGAATATAGCTAAACAAGTGGGAGTTATCAGAGAATCTGATTATCCTTTCGGCAGAGGCAAATATCAGATTAAAGAAGGTTCAGGAAAAAAGAAAGCACTCAACAAGAAACAGCTTAAAGCCATTGCTGAATATAGTGATGGAAGCATGACTACTGAATTTTATCGTGATTTATGGCTGTTTATTTATTTCTGCAATGGACTGAATGTCGCTGACTTGATAAGTCTTAAATTCTCAGATATTCAAAACGGTGAAATATCATTTATCAGAAAGAAGACAAAAGACAGAACACGTGATGTAAAACGTATCTATGCAGCGATAACACCTGAAATGTATTCAATAATCAATAAATGGGGGAATGACCATAAAAAAAGTGTCTATATTTTCCCGTTTTTAAAACCTGGTGACAGTGCGTGGGAACATGAGAAGAAAAAGAAGAATCTCACAAAACTGATAAATAAAAGAATGAAAATGATAGGTGAGAAACTAAATTTTGGAAAGATAACAACCTACGTTGCAAGACATACCTATGCAACTGTATTAAGAAATGAAGGTGTTCCTATTTCAATAATATCACCCATGTTGGGACATAGCAGTGTTACAACAACAGAGATATACCTTGCAGATTTGGAATCTGAATACAGAGCCAAAAATGCAAGCCTATTGAGCTTCTAAAGCCACATATAAGCTCTATACGAGCCATATTTTGATTTTCAGCCCGATACTCCTGATTGCAGAGGAATCGGGCCTTTTCATTGTTAAATTACTGGTACGAGGGATTGAAACATATCTTGAACGGTTAAAGTCATGTTAAAATTTGGAAATCGTTTATATTTTGGGAAAAAAGAGGATATATGTAATGTCTGATGATTCAATGACTAATGAAATTATAAACATCAAATATAAAAGACTTATGACACAGAAGAAAAAGAATCAGAATGAACAAGAAGTGAAAAGCAAAGCCACTAAATCCAAAAGGAAATCAAGTAAGAAAGAAATCAATCTTCAAAAAGTAGATTTATCTGTTCAAGAAGAACCTGTACAGGAAAATCCTATTGATGAGAATATAGAAGATGAAGAATTCACCTTTGCAACTGAAGAAATCCTTGACACTATAAAACCTGATGAAGACTGCGAAGAAGAATGTAATCCTGAATATGATGCAATACTTGCAAAGTTCGACAAGACACTTGAAGAAATTGATGAACGTTTCAAATCAAACGAAGAACTTACAGAAAGATTGCTTAAAGAGCATCAAGAATGTGAATCTTTTGTGGATGAATTTATTAATGAGGAAGATTGACTAAATTTGTAACTGCAACAGTCTCTTTATGAGATGAAACATTTGTAATGTACCTTATTTTTCATAATTTTGTATCGTCATGCAAAACATGACAGACATGTTAGAAATTTAAGGTACACGAAAGTGTTTAACTGATTCCTTGTAACGAAGTCTGGTAAACTATTGTAGAACGGGAATAAGTAAACATCTCTCGCGTCATATCCGTATATGGCGTGGGGAGACTGTTGCTTGTTAGTTCAAGGTTTTACCAGAGCCCGTTACATAATAAGTTAATAGCCCTCACGCTTTCTTTATTTATAAATTTCTTCTTTAGTGGGCTGGGAAGATGTAACAAATTCTGGTATATGAAAAAGTTTTTATTAATGCTTGGTGCGGTAGCTTTTATGACTGCATGTAAAAATGATAGTCCCGGTAATTCTGGACCTGTCAATTATGAAGATGGATATAAATATCTGACAAGTCTTAATGTCAGTGATGCAAAAATGGTTTATCAGAAAACAGCTACAGGAAGAACCAGAGCAAATGGTGAAGAAAATGCCTCTTATTATAAAATCGATTTTAATGGAAAAGAATCAAAACTAATCATTAAAGATTCAATAGGACAAAGTCACGATATTGAAATTGATAAAATCATTAAGATGAGTGATAAAATTCTTCTGATAACCCCCAATAGTGCAGATGTTTTTGATTTGATTCCAAAATCAAATAAAGATGAAAACGGATTAGATATTCTTCATCCAATGCCACAAGAAGGAGAATATTTATCCCTTGTAGATGTTGAAACAGAAAAGATATACAAATGGCCAAAGGAAATGATTCCACCATACGATATTTTAAAAAGAGATTTATTGTCATTGACAGATAATAAAGGTAATATCTACTTTACAACAGGGGATTTCTCATATAATAATCAGATTTACAAACTTAACATTTCAGATTTTACTATTCAATCAATGTTACCGGAAGGGCAGAAATTCACAAACTTTGATGTAACAGGTGATGGCTTTATCATGTATTGGAATGATAATACTGATGATAAAAACTATAAAGTAAAATGTCCGGGAGGTAGAATTTATCCTATTACCGATGTTCCTTTTATGATTAAAGATGAACTTTATTCATATAAAGATAAGAAGATTGTCAAATGGGAAACAGTAGGTAATAATGAAATGAAAGAAACAGAGATATGCGAGTTCTATGATTTACCTGATTATGCCTCACCTGATGATAAATATGAAATTCATCAAGTACTTAACAATTATGCAAAAAATTCAGTTGTATTGTGTGATAATTGGGGAGGCTGGTATGAATTTAACGGAGAAACATATAGTAAAGTAGAAATCCAGCAAGATTTTAGTTGGTATTCTTTTAATACAAACAAAGCATGGTACAAACAAGATAATACCCGTTTCAGTAAATTAAGTATGACAGATTATCAGTATTCCGAATTTCAAATCTTAGATTATGAGATACAAACTCTTTCCGCAAGTTCAGAAAGTCCTAATATCGCATTTAGCGGTATCAGATATATGGACGGTGCAAATGTGGTGGGTACTATTACAGAAACAGATGAAATAGTTATCGACAATGTTGCTGAAAATGGTAACAAAATCATCAATCTTATTCCGTTGAACTAATTATCATATAAATAAAAAATCCTTCTGTTGCTTCTGCAATGGGAGGATTTTTCAGTTTTATACATACCATTATGGCAATAAAAGTAGAATTTTACCAACTGATAACTCCCGTACATATTGCAAAGAAATATTTTCCGAAACAATATGAAAATGAATCTTGCTGGAATGATGGAGTTATATGTACACCAATAGGAGCAATGAATTCCTTTGACATAAACTCCATTATCAGAGAATGTGAAAAATTGGGGCTGAGAAGATTAAGGGAAGAAAACGGAGAAAAAATCATCGGAGATTATTATATAGGTACGCAATTTGGACTTGACGATACATTCCAATATAGGAAAAGCGACTGGATTAGAGTTCATAATGGTGTAGCATGGAATCCATATTTTCCTTATGGGAAAAATATTCCAGAAGAGTTTCCATGTTTCTATGGTGGTTTTTACTATGAATCAAAACAGGTATGGGAAGAATCAAAAACAGCGTTATTATGTTTTAATGACATACTTGATAAGCATAATTTGAAACGGCAGCCCATAAAAGAAGAAAATCTTCTTTCTGAGATAATATCAAGTATTCCGGATAGAACACCTTATGACAGTTTCTTCTATGAACTCTCACAAAGAACACTTGAATATGAATTTATCAAGTCTCAAAAACATAACAATATCTAACCAATATTTATCCTCTTATTCCTGATAATCATTGTTTCTCATATATCTTCGTACCGGATAGATGTTTTTCTTGGTATTAACAGAAACATATCCTCAATCCTAAATGAGGCAGTTTTCGTCTCCCGTATCGAGTTTTTTTCCTCTCCCCTATACCAATATAAATAAGCAAGAACCTATCTCGAATATGGAAGAAAAAATTTAAAGTAAAATAATTTTACATAATGAATGAAATGAACTATTTTATATAAAAAGTTTTTTATATGAAGAACTATTTAAAATATAATATAGAGGTATAGTATGTTGTAAAAATAGTTCATTTTGTTCATTATATTTCTTTTATAAAAGAATCTCTTGAGGACAAGTTTCTTTATTGAAGTTCTCTATCGCATTCCATAATTCTGTTTGATATTCATAAAGGGGCTCTATTATGACTTCTGGAAAAGTGTAGCGGTCTGATGTAGGAGCGAGACGAAAACCGGAAGTTTCAATTACTCGTCCGACATTACTTCTCATTCTGCAAGATTCAATGACTTCAAAAGAGTATTCTCCCAAAAACTTCAGCTTGCAATATCTTTGTGGATACCAGCCTATATATACAGTTTCACCTTCAAGTAATGAGGAAAACTTAAAATAATCCATTCCGTTAAATTCCTTTTCCGTATCAAGTTTGTATTTAAGGCAGAAATCCTCCCAACTCTTATAACCTATGGATTCAGCTATCAGATTCAATTTATTTATTGTCTTTAAATTTAAAGTACTTGTCTGCTTCTTTTTCTTGTCTGTTTCTTCACCTATTTTATAGTCTTTGCTTTTCGACTTTACCAGACTTGGCCAATGGTCTCTTAAGAAACGGTCAGAAACTTCTTCAACTTTATCTTTCTTATTTTTATGAATATACTCATAAGCTTTCATTGAATTTTCCAATGAAATACCTGTCTCATTTTTGAATACTCTATTCAATTCTTGAAGTAAAAAGTCTATTTCTTCAATTTTATCACCCTTATTCATGTAAAAAAATGTTTTTGCAATTTTGATGCCAAAATCCGCCATTCTTACCCGATAACTTTGCTGCCATAATCAAAAAACCAAGTATCATGAATGATAAAGTAACATTTGAGACATTGCCGTCAGCCGTTATGGAATTGACAGAAAAGGTGGATTTGCTAATCAGCATGTTTAGCACAAAAATAGAGAAAAGAGAGGAAATTCCAAAGTATATGAATACTGAAACCGCTCTTGAATATTTGAGAAAGACTGGTCTAACTATAAGCAAGTCAAAACTGTATAAGCTAACCGCTTCAAACAGCATACCTGTCTATAAAGAAGGAAACAGCTTGTTCTTTACTCAACAAGAGCTTGACAAATGGTGTGAGGAGAATATTCAAATCAAATTGAATAAAGAAAGATTTTTATCAACAATTAAAAAATTCAATTATGGGAAATGATTTATTTTTAAGCAAAATTGAAAGTAACGATGAAATTTTAGAAGGTAATGCAGTAGATAGTTTTGTATATTATACTACGGCATACAGAAAACAGATAGATAAGTATTTCATGTTGAAAGACGTTCTTGATTCTATTTTTACAATTGATTTCTTGCTTGCTTATTATAAAAATAATGAAGAGAAGAGAAAACTTATCTATCATTTGAGAAAGGACATCGAAGAAAAAACGGAAAATGCTCAAAATGCTAAGGATATCTTAAAAAATTTAGACCCTACAACAGAATGTAAAATATCTATTATCATTGAATATCTACTTCGCCTTTTTGAAAAGAAAAATTCAGGATTGACTGTAATTAATGGCAAAGTGTATTTTTACAATGGATGTTATTGGGAAATAATGGAAGATGATTTTGTAAAGCACTTTCTGTCTTTTGTAGCTGAAAAAAGTGGCTTGCCTCATTTCCAGGTAACTAAGGTTAGATTTATGGAAGCTATATTCAAACAGCTTCTGTCTTCCTCTGTATCACCTGTCCCGGAAAAAACACAAGAGGTAAAAATAAATCTGCAAAATGGAACTTTTGTATGTAATGATGGAAGTTTTGAAATTCGCTCATTTTCTCCTGATGATATGCTTACATATCAGTTACCATTTGATTATGCCCCAAATGCTAAAGCCGAAAAGTTTACTGAATTTCTGGAATATGTTGTTCCTGAAAAAGAAGCAAGAATGGTAATTGCAGAGTATATTGCTTATGTCTTTGCAAAACATCTTAGGTGGGAAAAATGTATGGTACTTTATGGAAGCGGATGTAATGGAAAATCAGTCTTGATTGATGTTATATCAGCTCTACTTGGAAAACAGAACGTGTGTAATATACCATTGGGCAGATTATGTGAAGCAAATGGGTATTATCGTGCTGAAATGGGAAATTATCTGCTAAATGCCTGTTCGGAAATGGGAAGCAAAGACAGTGACCCGGAAATGGTAAAGCAATTATTCAGTAACGACCCTGTAAGTGCACGTTCACCATACGGGAAGCCTATTACAGTTTCTAATTATTGCCGTTTTCTGTTCAGTACAAACTACATATCAAATAAAGATATGGAACAGACAAACGGGTTTTTCAGAAGGTTTTTATTTGTCATGTTTGAAGTGACAATTCCGGAATGGAAAAAGAATCCGAACTTAGCTAAAGAGATAATAGAAGATGAACTAAGCGGAGTATTCAATTGGGTGCTTGAAGGTTTGCAAAGGATATTAGAACCTGGAAGACAGGGATTCACATATTCCGCACAAATAGATAAGGCTAACAGAGAATTTGAAAGAAATAGTAACAGTGTTGCTTTGTTTATGTCAGAAAAATATCTACAGCCTTCAAGTACAAAACATAGAGACGCAAAAGAGTTGTATAATGAATACAAGTTTTTCTGTGAGGAAAATCGCTATGGTGCTGTAAGCAAACAAGAGTTCTTAAGAAGGCTTGAAACTCAATTAAAATATTTCATCAAAAGGAAAGCAACAAACAATGCTACATGGGTATATTGTGAAGAAATCAAGAATACCGAAAAAGAGGACAACACTCTTGTTGGCAGATTAGAAGCAGAAGGTATTATAAACTCTAATAAAAGGAAATATTTATGATACAGAATTTAAAAGTTTCATTGTATAGCCGTAAGGATATTATAGTTCCTACAAGAACTGTCAATATTTGGGAATGGTTGTTACATAAAAATGAATATACTCCTATAGTCGAGAAGTTGAGAAATACCTCAAATGATAAGGAGAGGAAACGCTTGAAAAATTCATTGCCGGCTATAACGGTAAGCGGAATATTTTCAAAACGTAGAGCAGATTGTATGATAAGTCCTTCTAATTTAATCTGTATTGATATTGACGGGAAAGATAACCCGTCAGTATCTGATATGGAAGTCTTAAAAGCGAGATTGACTAAACTGCCATACATTATGTATTGTGGACTTTCTGCAAGTGGTAAAGGAATGTTCTGTATTATTCAATACGATGATTTTGGGAATCATAAACTTTACTTCAACGCTTTGCAACAGGAGTTTAAGGAAATGGAAATTATCATTGATTCAAGTTGTAGTGACATTTGCAGGTTACGTTTCTATTCGTATGATGAACACCCTTATGTAAATTGGAACGCAGAAGTATATACACATACTTTGGAAAAATCCAATACTACACATTTGAAATCAAAGGAAGTCATTCCAAAGAACAGTCCCGACAGACAAACTTCAAATGAAACTCCCCAATACCTATCTCTTGAAGAAGAATTGTTACAACCCTCCAACCTTGATTTTGCAAGTGCCACGCCATTGTGTAAGACAGAAGAGGCAGAAAGATTGCTGAATCTGGTTATTGAAAGGAAGATTGATATAACTCAAATTTATAACGATTGGATAAAAATAGGTCTTGTAATAAAAAATCTGTTTGGAGAGAAAGGACTTGATTTATTTTTGAAAGTTAGTAGTTTTTATCCCAATTATTGCCAGGAAGAAGCTGAAAATAAATACTTTGAACTAAATGAAAAAAGATATAGAGCAAATACTCAAAGCCTGTTTGATATAGCGGCTAAATATGGAATACATAGATAACCATTAAAAACAATATTATTATGAACAAGAAAGTAAAAGATAAAAAAGGAAGTAAGTTTTCATTTGATAAGGAATTTCCTAAAATGACAGATACTATTTATTTAATTAACAACAACTCTGGTCATGGTATAAGTCAAATAGGGTACATCTTAAAGAATATGAAAATCATAAAATCGTGATGAGAACACTACTCATTCAAATTTATTGCGATATGGAGGGATAACTACCGGTGTGTAGATTATCCCTTTTCTTATATCCATTTGTGCAATTTTTTGTGCAAGAAGATTCGTTCTCATACAATATATATAATGTAAGCCTCATCATCGGACATCTTCAAGCAGTGTGCATAACATATCTTAAGAAAGAGAAAGTAAATTGAAGAAAAGCAAAGAAAGATATTTTTGAGGTAGTTTTTTCTTACGATTTCATTGATTATCACCATTTTATCTCAACTTTTGTGCAAAATCTGTGCAAGGAGCTATATAAACAAAAAAGACATCTAAGAAATACACCTTCTTAAATGTCTGATAACTAATTTATTATGTTTGGTAGCGGGACCCGGGATTGAACCGGGGACCTCATGATTATGAATCATGCGCTCTAACCAGCTGAGCTATCCCGCCATCATTTCTTTTAAAAAAACCGCCAGGCGTGGAAGCCACCCAACGGCTATTCTATGGTAGCGGGACCCGGGATTGAACCGGGGACCTCATGATTATGAATCATGCGCTCTAACCAGCTGAGCTATCCCGCCATCATTTCTTGTTTGCGGGTGCAAAGGTATGCGTTTTTTTTGAATCACGCAATACATTGGCGTATTTTTTTGAAAACTTTTTTTCTTCAAGGCAAAACATCTCCCCATTTTCTCTCCTACAAGAGCATAAAAAAGAAAAGAAATTATATGCAGTATTCAAAAAAATTACTTTAATTTGCCACCGTTATACTTAAACCAAACTATAGATTATGAAAAACAAAATACGAATTGAATATCCGTTAAATTCGGCTTCAGGAAATGTGATATGGACCGCCATCAGCACACCGGCAGGTCTGCAACGCTGGTTTGCAGACGATGTAACCAAAAACGGGAAGATGTTTACATTCCGATGGGGAAAAACAGAAACCCGCAATGCAGAGATGATTAATTCACGCAGCGAATCATTCATACGCTTCCGGTGGTTAGACGAAGAAAGCCCCAAAGCATACTTTGAACTCAAAATACAGTACAACGAATTGACGACCGACCATCTGCTTGAAATCACCGATTTTGCTGAACCGGGTGAAGAAAACGATATGCGTAACTTATGGGATTCGCAGATTGAAATGATGCGGCGTGCGTTCGGGATATAATTAAAAATATAAAAACATGCAGTTCCAATCCGTTTTTTATGCTACTTTTGCACTTTAGTAATTTATTAAGGAATGCTACGCATAAAAAAACTCGATATATTCATTTTGAAGAGTTTCTTACTGCTCTTCTCTGGAACTTTCTTTATCTGCCTATTTATCTTCATGATGCAGTTTCTATGGAGATACGTAGATGAACTGGTCGGAAAAGGATTGGAACTAAATGTGCTTGCACAGTTCTTTTTTCTATCTGCTCTCACCTTAATACCCTTGTCTTTGCCACTTGCCATCCTTTTAGCAGCACTGATGACTTTCGGGAACTTCGGAGAGCGTTACGAATTACTTTCAATGAAGGCAGCAGGGATTCCCTTGCTGCGCATCATGCGTCCGGTAGTACTTTTCTGTACGCTCTTAGGTGTCATTTCATTCTATTTTCAGAACATCATAGGTCCGAAAGCCCAAAAAGACTTGTGGACCCTACTGGTTTCCATCAAGCAGGCGTCGCCTGAAGTGGACATTCCCGAAGGAGTGTTTTACAGTGACATTGAAGGTTATAACATCTATGTAAAAAAGAAAGACCGCGATACCGGTATGCTGAAAGATGTTTTGATTTACAACTTCTCCGACGGTTTTGAAAACGCTCATATCATTTGGGCTGTCGAAGGCAAACTGGAACTGACTGCCGACAAGAAACACCTTTACCTCCATTTATATAACGGAGAACAGTTTGAAAATCTGAAATCACAGTCTGCCCTATCAAAAAACGTCCCTTACCGACGTGAAACGTTTAGAGAAAAACACACATTAATCGAGTTTAACTCTAACTTTGAAACGGTAGACGGAAATTTCCTGAACCAGCGTTCGGATATTAAGAACATGGTTGAAATAGCATCGGCTATTGACTCTCTCGGTATGTATGCCGACAGTGTAGGCCGCTCCATGCACGAAGAAATGATGCAGACAGCCTACAGAAAACCTGTTTTAACAAAGTCGGATTCCACACTGATAAGAAAAGAAGGGTTAACCTGCATTAATACGGACAGCGTTTTCAACTCTTTACCCTCAACCGACAAACTGAAGGCTTTAAACACCACTGAACGGAGAATATCTTCATTGTCAGCCGACTGGAGCATGAAGAGTTTTATGACACGTGACGCAGACAATAATATTTTGCGCCATAAATCAGACTGGCATAAGAAAATTACTTTATCACTGGCCTGCATTATTTTCTTTTTCATCGGTGCACCCTTGGGAGCTATCATCCGCAAAGGCGGACTGGGTATGCCCGTGGTTATGTCAGTACTTATTTTCGTACTTTATTATATCATCGACTCTGGGGCTACCCGCGTAGGACGAAGCGGGGAAATGAATGTTGTTTTGGGAACTTGGATGAGCACTCTGGTTCTCGCTCCTCTGGGAGGATTCCTTACATATAAATCAAACAAAGACTCTGTGGTATTCAATATAGATGTCTATGCAGCCTTCTTCCGCAAACTTTTTGGCATCCGGATATCTCGCCATCTGTTCAAGAAGGAAGTTATCATTCAGACACCCAACTATCTTAAAGGCATTGAAATACTAAATGACTTATGCTTGAAATGTGAGAGTTATGCCCAGAAACACAAATTACTGGGACCCCCAAATTACTACCAGATTTTCACAAACAATGAGCATGATGATGCCATTCTGGATATCAGTCAAGAAATGGAAGCATTAATTGAAGATTTATCGAATACGAAAGACCCTGTTTTACTGACATTGCTGAACAATTTCCCATTCCTGTCGGTTAAAGCTCATAAAAGCCTGTTCGACAAACGATGGCTCAACCTGTTATTCGGAATCATATTCCCCGCAGGCTTATTAGTATGGCTGAATATCTGGCGTTACAGAGTCCGGTTAGACAAAGATTTAAAACTGATAATAAAAAACAGCTGCGAATTACAAGAGCGTATCAGAAACAATAATTTATAACACATACAGAGAAAACTGAATAATTATGGAAAAAATCAAACTGAATACAATTGAAGAAGCTATTGAAGATTTTCGCAAAGGAGAATTTGTCATCATAGTAGACGATGAAGATCGTGAAAACGAAGGCGATTTAGTGGTAGCAGCCGAATTGATTACCCCTGAAAAAGTAAACTTCATGCTGAAACATGCCAGAGGTGTGCTTTGTGTTCCCATCACAATGTCTCGCTGCCAGGAACTTGACCTTCCGCATCAGGTAAATAACAACACTTCTGTATTAGGTACTCCTTTTACCGTAACTATCGACAAACTGGAAGGTTGTACCACTGGCGTTTCGGCTGCCGACCGTGCTGCAACCATCCGCGCACTTGCCGATCCGGCTTCCCGCCCCGAAACCTTCGGACGTCCGGGACATATCAATCCGCTGTATGCTCAAGAAAAAGGAGTGCTCCGCCGCGCCGGACATACTGAAGCCTGTGTAGATATGGCACGACTTGCCGGACTCTATCCTGCCGCAGCCTTGATGGAGGTTATGAATGAAGACGGAACCATGGCACGTCTGCCGGAACTGAAAAAAATGGCAGACGAGTTTGGCTTTAAACTGATTTCAATAGCCGACCTGATTGCTTACCGACTGAAGCAGGAATCATTGGTAGAAAAAGGGGTAGAAGTTGATATGCCTACCGCACACGGTCACTTCCGCCTCATCCCATTCCGCCAAAAGAGCAACGGACTTGAACACATCGCCTTGATTAAAGGAACATTTGAAGAAAACGAACCGGTATTGGTACGTGTTCATTCGTCATGTGCTACAGGTGATATTTTCGGCTCGATGCGTTGCGACTGTGGAGAACAGTTACACCGTGCTATGGAACAAATAGAAAAAGAAGGCAAAGGTGCTATCATCTACTTGAACCAGGAAGGACGCGGTATCGGACTAATGGAAAAAATGAAAGCCTACAAGTTACAGGAAGAAGGCATGGATACAGTAGATGCCAACATCTGCCTGGGACATCAAGCCGACGAACGCGATTATGGAGTGGGAGCTCAAATCTTACGTGAAATAGGTATCCATAAAATGCGCTTGCTGACCAACAATCCGGTAAAACGTGTCGGACTAGAGGCTTACGGCTTGGAAATTGTTGAAAATGTTCCTATCGAGGTTACACCTAATACCTATAACGAACGTTATCTTCATACCAAAAAAGACCGTATGGGGCATACGTTACATTTTAATAAGTAAACTCCGGGAAACAACTAAACTTAAAAACTTAAAACCCAAATCATATGGAAACAAATGAACTTGTAAGAAACTACGCTGCAAAAGCCGCACAAAGCGCACTCTTCCGCAGCGTTTACTTATGGATGACACTGGCACTGGCCATCACAGGTTTTACTGCCATGTACATCGCCAAATCATACACCTTCCTTGAAATGATAGCTCAAAACTCAATGATGTTTTGGGGATTGCTCATTGCTGAAATCGGACTGGTAATGTACCTGTCGGCACGGATTCAGCGAATCAGTTTCACTACAGCAACTTTGCTGTTCATCGCCTACTCCATCGTAAACGGACTGACACTCTCTATCCTATTCATGGTATATACCATGAGCTCGATAGCCACCACCTTCTTTATTACAGCAGGAACCTTTGGAGCTATGGCACTCTTCGGTTATATAACCAAAAAAGACCTAACCCGTATAGGAAGCCTTTGTGGTATGGCCGTTATCGGACTGATTATTGCCATGATAGTCAACATGTTCCTGCACAACAGCATGATGGATATGGTTATTTCAGGCATCGGTGTATTGGTCTTTGTGGGACTGACTGCATACGATTCACAGAAAATCAAACAAATGCTCACCGGCAATGATATCGAAATCAACGAAACGACACAGAAAATCGCTTTGATGGGAGCATTGACACTTTATCTTGATTTCATCAACCTGTTCATTTATCTGTTACGCCTTTTCGGAGACAGAAAATAAGCAACCATAAATAAAACAGGAGTAAACGGATTTTACTGACGGCAAACACTTCCATTTCATAAAGAAGTTTGCCAAATCAGTAAAATCCGTTTCTTTTATACAGCTTTTTCCCTTCTTTAAGTGACAATTTTCTTTAAACATTTTCATATATGCAAGAAAATAGCTTCTTTTGCAGAAAAATTTAGAACCTACTAAAATCAGTAACAAACATGAATCAACTTTCAGACCGTCTAAACAGCCTGTCACCTTCGGCGACACTGGCCATGTCACAAAAGAGTAGCGAACTTAAAGCACAGGGAGTAGATGTAATTAACCTAAGTGTCGGTGAACCCGATTTCAACACTCCCGACCATATTAAAGAAGCTGCCAAGCAAGCCATCGAAGACAACTTCTCACGTTATTCACCCGTTGCCGGCTATCCGGCATTACGCAATGCCATCGTTGCCAAGCTGAAGAACGAAAACGGTCTGGAATATACAGCCGCTCAAATCAGTTGCGCAAACGGTGCCAAACAGTCGGTTTGTAATACCATCATGGCTTTGGTAAACAAAGGCGATGAAGTTATTGTTCCTGCTCCCTACTGGGTTAGCTACCCGGAAATGGTTAAATTGGCAGAAGGAACTCCTGTTATCGTACGCGCGGGCATTGAGCAAGATTTCAAGATTACCCCTGCACAGCTTGAGGCTGCCATCACCCCTAAGACTCGTGTCTTGATTCTCTGCTCTCCGTCGAATCCTACCGGTTCTGTTTATTCACAAGAAGAATTGGCTGGTCTGGCTGCGGTTTTAGCAAAACATGAACGCGTATTTGTGGTGGCTGATGAAATCTACGAACACATCAACTATATCGGAAAGCACCAGAGCATTGCCCAGTTCGCAGAAATAAGAGACCGCGTTGTCATCGTAAACGGTGTATCAAAAGCGTATGCCATGACCGGATGGCGTATCGGTTTCGTTGCCGGTCCGGAATGGGTAGTCAAAGGAATCAATAAACTTCAAGGACAATATACCTCAGGTCCCTGCTCTGTTTCACAAAAAGCTGCCGAAGCTGCTTATACCGGGACCCAAGAACCGGTGGAAGAAATGCGCAAGGCTTTCGAACGCCGCCGCGACCTCATCGTAAAATTGGCAAAAGAAATTCCGGGATTCGAAGTAAACTTCCCGCAAGGAGCGTTTTACCTGTTCCCGAAATGCGACTCTTTCTTCGGCAAGAAAGATGGTGACAGAGTAATTGCCAATGCCGACGACCTGGCGATGTACCTGCTTGAAGTGGGTCATGTGGCTTGCGTAGGCGGAACTTCATTCGGAGCTCCTGAATGCATCCGCATGAGTTATGCCACTTCTGACGAAAACATTGTTGAAGCAATGCGCCGCATCAAAGAAACATTAGCCCGCTTAAAGTAATTCAAACGATTCATACCAATTACACTAAAGCACCGCATCATAAAGCTATATAGGCTTTCATGATGCGGTGTTTCTTTTTGTCAGATTTACCCGCTCGCTTTCCTGACCGGAAAGAAATTCCCCTGCAATCTGACCTTCCTACTCAAAGCTGTCATCTGTTCCACTCCACCCTACTGAATAAAACGGGCTTGAAAGCGACAGAAAACTTTTTCCGAACGGACTGAAAAACCAACTTTCCCTTGTGCAAACTCAAAACAGAGCTTATGGCTGTACAAACAAAGGCTTTGTTTTTACAACCAAAGGTTCTGTTTATATAAACAGAGCTTCTGTTTACAGATTTATTCCGCAAAAACCAACTTTTCAGAAAGCAGAAAACCAATTTATTTCACCTAAGGCTTATAAGTTCTCAACGAGTCAAGCCATTGTTGTTACCAGCCAGTCCGCTTTACTGTTCCCCTGCATGCTTAAAAACAAAATTATAAAACCAGACTACATTATCTAACTATACCATCTAATATACATATTGCATAACATATATAGGAAAAACAGAGAAAAACTGTTTCAAATGAGTTTCACCATCGCTTCAAAAGCATGAATCTCTGCTGATTTATTGTTAAAAGCACTCACAAGTACACATGTAATCAAAATTTTTATTAATTTTGCGTATATATTTATAAAAACAAGAACAACAAACTAAAACAGGCTGACTAAAATTATACGCTTTTCATAATAGAAAGAGATAAAAGCAATATATTTTTTTAATCAATTTTTTATGGCAAATCAATCTAAAATCTTGTTGACTGCGCTGGCTTCAACACTGGCTTTGAGTGTTAGCGCCCAAGTAACAACATCTGCTGTAAGCGGAAAGGTTATAGACGAAATGAATGAACCGGTCATCGGTGCTACAGTGGTAGCAATCCATGAACCCTCGGGAACCCTTTACGGTGCAGTAACTAACGTCGACGGACGTTACACCATTCAAGGTATGCGTACAGGAGGACCGTACAAAATTGAGATTTCTTATGTAGGCTACAAAACATCGGCTTATACAGGAATTTCGCTCGAACTGGGTAATACTTTTGCACTGAACGCATCCATGCACCCCAGCTCTGAACTTCTGGATGAAGTGGTAGTTGTAGCAGACGCTAAGACAAGCGCAGGAGCAGCTCACAACTTCTCCACTCAAAAAATTGAAAGCACTCCGACAGTCGACCGTAACGTGTACGACATTGTGAAGAACATGCCAATGGCTATGCCTTCTAAGAACGGAGGTATTACGTTTGCCGGCTCTAACAACCGTTACAACAGTTTCCAGATTGACGGTACGGTAAGTAACGACGTATTCGGTCTTTCTGCTTCAGGAACAAACGGCGGTCAGACAGGTGCCAACCCTATTTCTATGGATGCAATCCAGGAAATCCAGGTGGTAGTGGCTCCGTTCGACGTACGTCAGAGCGGATTTACCGGCGGTGGTATCAACGCCATTACCAAGCAGGGAACCAACACGACTCACGGTTCGGCTTACACTTACTTCAACAACCACAACATGTACGGAAAGTACAGTGCAGTGCGCGGCTATGAAAAGTCACCGCTGAACCAGCAGTATACCCGTACCTTCGGTGGAACATTGGGTGGTGCCATCATCAAAGATAAATTGTTCTACTTTGTCAGCGCAGAAGCGAAAAAGGAATCTTATCCTTCAAGCATCTACCCGGGCTATACCGACAGCTATATTACCAACGATGTAGCTAAACAAATTGCTGACCAATACAAGAAGCTGACTGGCTTCGATGAAGTTTATAACCAGCGTGATGTAGAAAGCAAATCATTCGGTTTGTTGGCTCGTATCGACTGGAACATCAACAAAGATCACAAGTTGGCTTTGCGTTACCAGCACAACAATTCATACGATGACAACTCTGGCTTGAAGTCATCTACTTATACCTTCGGAAACAGTGGCTACCGCATGAACAACAAGACCAATGCCATCGTAGCCGAATTGACTTCTCACTTGGGACAGAATCTGTATAATGAATTGCGTGCTTCTGCCAGCTTCATCCGCGACCACCGCGACGTGGCTTACCAGGGTCCTACTGTACAAATCGATAACATCTTAGGTGGAGATCAAAAAACAACGAACACTGTTAACATCGGTACAGAATATTCATCAGGAGCTAACTACCTGAATCAGGATATTTATACCTTCGAAGATAACTTGTCTTGGTACTTGGGCAACCATACCTTGACCTTCGGTACACACAATGAAATCTACCGCATGAAGAACCTGTTCATTCAGGCAGTAAACGGTTCATGGTACTACACAGACTTGAATGACTTCATGAACGATACTCCATATAAGTACACTTACAAGTACACCGACCCAGAACTTACAGGTGGTGATACTCAGTGGGCTCCGGTTATGAAATCAGGTCAGTTCGGTTTCTATGCACAGGATAAATGGGATGTAACTACCAACTTCAACCTGACTTACGGCTTGCGTATCGATATTCCGGTAGTATTCAATGACCCAACCGAAAATCCTAAATTCAATGAATACGCTGCTCAGCAAGGCTTCGGAGTACGCGTAGGCGAAACTCCGAGTGCGAAAGTATTGTTCTCACCGCGTGTAGGTTTCCGCTGGTATACCAACGATTCTCACAAGACCTTGATTCGTGGTGGAGTAGGTATCTTTACCGGACGTGTTCCTTTCGTTTGGTTGTCAAATGCTTTCACCAACACAGGTATGGAAAGTAAAGGTACTACATTGGGAAGTAAAAAAGACAAGAACTGGTTAAAAGATGCTCCACAACTCGGAACATACGCTAAAGACCCGATGGGAGCTGCTAACTCATCCAATGGAGCTTTAAGTCCTGACATCGTAACCATAGCCAACGATTTCAAATATCCGCAAGTATTCCGTGCCAATCTGGCTGTTGAGCAAATGTTGCCGGGTGATGTAAAACTGACCTTAGAAGGGGTGTACTCAAAGACCATGAACAATGTGTTCTTTGAAAACTTGGCTCTGACTAACAACGGAGAAAAAGTATATGCCATTCCGGGTGTAGAAGCTTCTGCCGCTCCTCGCTACAGCAAAGGAGAAAGCGATTATTACACTATCATTAACTTAAGAAATACCAACAAGGGATATACCTATGCTTTATCTGCTTTGTTGGAAAAGAAATTCAACTTCGGTCTTGACCTGTCGGCTTCTTATACTTTCGGACATGCCAAATCGGTTAACGACGGTACCAGCTCAGTAGCTTACTCAAACTGGAAATATAACTACTCCGTAGATACCAACTCAAAGAACGAACTTGGTTTCTCTAAGTTTGATGTTCCTCACCGCGTAATGCTTCAGGCTTCTTATAACAGTCCGAAGTACTGGAACGGATGGACCAGCACCACCATCGCTGTTATCTATAACGGATTCTCTGGAAGCCGCTACAGCTTGACGATGAACGAAAAATCTGACTTCAATGGTGACGGACAAAATGGTAACTCACTGCTGTATATTCCGACCGATAAGGAATTTGATCAGATGATTTTTGTTGACAACGTCAATAAAAACACAGGAAAGGTTATCATGACAGCAGAAGAAAGCCGTGCTGCTTTCAAGCAGTGGCTTGAAAACGATAGCTACGCTAAGAACCACAGAGGTCAGTTTGCAGAACGTAACTCGAACTTAAGCAAATGGGAACACCAGATAGACTTGCACTTAGCACAGCATATTTACAATGTACAGGGTGTAGGTAAACTGGAATTCACAGTCGACATTCTTAACTTTGCGAACATGCTGAACAAGAAATGGGGAGCAAGCTATGAATCTGCATTCAACTTGTCACCGATTACATTACAAAGTTTTGACAAAGCTACAGGAAACGCACAATTTGTTTCTAACAAAGCTGAAATCAAGAAGAGTGACATCGGCTCACGCTGGCACTGTCAGGTGGGTGTAAGACTCACTTTCTAATGAGAATTTAATCCTATCATATATAAAGGTGTATTGCCCCACACGGCAATGCACCTTTATTGTTCATACCCAATCACACATCGTTATGAAAAAACAAATCATCTTATGCATTCTGTGGTGTATTTGCCTCTTCGCCCAGGCAGAAAAGCATTATACAGTCATTGTCTCGCTCGATGGATTCCGTTGGGATTACCCGCAAATGTACGAAACTCCTTTCTTTGACCAAATGGCACGGGAAGGCGTAAAGGCTACCATGATTCCCTCCTTCCCTTCCAAAACCTTTCCGAATCATTATACCATGGCTACCGGACTGGTTCCCGACCACCACGGTATTGTAGCCAACTCGTTTTGGGACCCCGAACGAAAGGAGGTCTACAAGATGAATAAACCCGCAACCCGAAATGACGCTTCTTACTATGGAGGCGAGCCCATTTGGGTCACCGCACAGAAACAAGGTATAAAAACTGGAAACGTATATTGGGTAGGCTCGGATATTGCCGTAAAGGAACAGCATCCCACTTACTACCATGTGTATGACAAGAAGCCCCGACTCTCACAAACGGAACGGGTGGCAGAAGTATTGCGCATGCTCCGTCTTCCGGAAGAAGAACGTCCTCAGTTAATCATGCTTTATTTTGAAGATTCAGATACATACGGACATACCTACAGCCCGTTTAGTCAGAAGACTCGCCAATGCGTTATCCGCCTCGATGCGCTAATGAATTTCCTATGGGAAGGACTACAAAGTTTGCCGTTCGCCAAGGAGATTAATCTTATTGTCACCTCCGACCACGGAATGGCTACTGTCAGTGCCGACCGCTTTGTTCCAATCAAACACCTGCTAAAAGAAGAGTGGTATACCCTGATTGACGGAAATCTTCCGGCACAGATTTATACTCAACCGCAATTTCGCGATTCTGTTTATCACGCACTGAAAGACTTGAATCATGTACGCGTATGGAAGAGAGAAGAGATTCCCTCTTATCTGAATTATGGCACAAACCCGCGTGTAGGCGACATCATCGTATTGCCCGATTTGGGATGGTTAGTAGAAGAAGGTAAAACCACACTTCCCGGTGCACACGGATTTGACCCAACTTATGATGACATGCAAGTGATGTTCCGGGCATGGGGACCAGATTTCAAAAAAGGATACGAAGCTCCCAAGTTTCACAATGTATCCATCTATTCCCTATTGGCTCATTTACTTCACATCACACCCGAAAAGACAGACGGCTCTTTGGAAGAGGTAAGAAATATGCTCATCACGAAGTAGAAAATCAGCGATAATACCACATGGATCATGGTCAGAAATTACTGACGCTGTTTTTTTACTTGTCAAAGGAGTTAATGCGCTAAGCAAGAAGAAAGAAGAAGCTCCTAAAGCACCGGCTGCTCCTCCGGATGACATCCAGCTACTTACGGAAATAAGAGACTTACTGAAAAACAACAAATAAGTTCACTGAACCACATACCGACTCACCATGGTCTGTATGTGGAAAAGACAGAACAGCATAAAAAAGAGGTGCATCACTCATTTTGATGATGCACCCCTTTTTTGTTCAACCGGACTTCTGGAGCTTAGTCTTCCATTAACTTGCGGTAACGTACACGCTTCGGCTCTACATTACCCAAACGCTTCATCTTATTTTCTTCATATTCGGTATAAGAACCTTCAAAGTAGAACACTTCACTGTTACCCTCAAAAGCAAGAATATGGGTACAGATACGGTCGAGGAACCAACGGTCGTGACTGATTACTACGGCACATCCGGCAAAGTCTTCCAAACCTTCTTCCAACGCACGCAGTGTATTTACGTCAATATCATTGGTCGGCTCGTCGAGCAACAATACGTTTCCTTCTTCCTTCAAAGCCATAGCCAAGTGCAGACGGTTACGCTCACCACCCGAAAGCATACCGCAAAGTTTCTCCTGATCTGCTCCGGCAAAGTTGAAGCGACTCAGATAAGCACGCGCATTGACATCGCGGTTTCCCATCCGGATTAAATCATTGCCTCCACTGATAACCTGATAAACAGATTTGTTCGGGTCAATATCTTTATGCTGCTGATCTACGTAAGCCACTTTTACAGTCTCACCTACTTCGAATTCACCCTTATCAGCGGTTTCCAATCCCATAATCAAACGGAACAAAGTGGTTTTACCGGCACCGTTCGGACCGATTACCCCCACAATACCGTTTGGAGGAAGCATGAAATTCAAGTCATCAAACAACAGTTTGTCACCATAAGCTTTTGCCACATGCTTCGCTTCAATGACCTTATTACCCAGACGCGGACCATTCGGAATGAAGATTTCGAGTTTTTCTTCTTTTTCTTTCACATCCTCATTCAGCAACTTGTCGTATGAATTCAAACGAGCCTTACCTTTAGCCTGACGAGCCTTAGGAGCCATACGCACCCACTCCAACTCACGTTCCAGGGTCTTGCGGCGCTTGCTGGCTGTTTTTTCTTCCATTTCCATACGCTTGGTTTTCTGCTCCAACCAACTTGAGTAATTTCCCTTCCAAGGAATACCTTCACCACGGTCGAGTTCCAAAATCCAGCCAGCCACATGATCCAAGAAATAACGGTCGTGAGTAACGGCAATAACCGTTCCTTCATACTGCTGCAAATGCTGTTCCAGCCAGTCGATACTTTCTGCATCAAGGTGGTTGGTCGGCTCATCGAGCAAGAGGATGTCTGGCTTCTGAAGCAACAAACGGCATAGAGCTACACGACGGCGCTCACCTCCCGACAAGTTTTTAACCAACTGATCTTCGGGCGGGCATCGCAGCGCATCCATCGCACGCTCCAGCTTGCTGTCCAAGTTCCATGCATCTGTCGCATCAATCATATCCTGCAGTTCAGCCTGACGGGCAAAAAGCGCATCCATCTTTTCCGGGTCTTCATAATACTCCGGCAAGCCGAACTTGTTGTTGATTTCTTCATACTCAGCAAGTGTATCAACAATCTGCTGTACACCTTCCATCACCACTTCTTTTACTGTTTTTGTATCATCCAGTTGTGGTTCCTGTGCCAAATATCCTACAGAATAACCGGGAGAAAAGACCACTTCACCCTGATAGCTTTTATCTAAGCCTGCAATAATCTTCATCAAGGTTGATTTACCCGAACCGTTTAAACCGATGATACCGATTTTAGCACCATAGAAAAAAGAAAGGTAGATGTCTTTCAATACCTGCTTGTTGTTTTGGAATGACTTGCTCACTCCAACCATTGAAAAGATAATTTTTTTGTCGTCTGCCATATCTTTTAAGTTTTTGAGTTTAGTACTGTTCTGTTTCATTAGGAAAATCGCCCGACTTCACATCGGTAACGTAATTACCAATCGCGTCGGTCATCACACTGTGAAGGTCTGCATAACGGCGCAAAAACTTAGGACTGAAGCCCTGCGTCATACCCAACATATCGGTAACCACCAATACCTGCCCGTCAACAGCTCCACCAGCACCGATTCCAATAACCGGAATATTTACTTCGCGAGAAACTCGTTCAGCCAAGGCTGCCGGAATCTTTTCAAGCACCAAAGCAAAGCAACCAGCTTCTTCCAGCAAATGAGCATCACGAATCAGTTTTTCCGCCTCTGCATCTTCTTTAGCACGCACCGCATAAGTACCATATTTATTAATAGACTGAGGCATGAGTCCTAAATGTCCCATTACCGGCATTCCTGCGCCTATAATGCGGCGGATTACATCAATCACCTCTTCCCCACCTTCCAGCTTTAACGCATCGGCTCCTGTTTCTTTCATCATACGGATGGCGTTACGGACTCCGTCGAAAGGATCGGCCTGGTAAGATCCGAAAGGCATATCTACAACTACCAATGCACGCTTTACACCACGCATCACCGATTTACCGTGATAAATCATCTGATCAACAGTAATCGGAAGCGTAGTAACATTACCAGCCATGACATTTGAAGCTGAGTCGCCTACCAATATAATATCTACTCCGGCTCCATCAACGATTTGTGCCATCGTATAATCATAAGAAGTCAACATGGATATTTTCTCTCCACGCTGCTTCATTTCTATCAAACGGTGAGTAGTCACCTTACGGGCATCGCCCGTTAAATATCCTGCCATAATTTTATTCTGATTTATTAAAAACTTGGTAAAATTAGTCGATTTACATGAGTTTAGCAAACTGCTACATTCCTTTAACCAAAAGCAACTCCATCATATCGGCATACGAAAATGACTCAAAATCAGGAATCACCCGAACGCATTTGTCGCGAATCGCATCTTCCGGATTCGTGGTCGATAACCCTACAACTGTCATTCCTGCCGCATTACCTGCTTGCAGACCGTGGAAAGAATCTTCAAATACCACACAGTTTTCCGGGTGGGTGCCAAACACTTCTGCCCCCAACAGGAAACAGTCGGGAGCCGGCTTGGAATGAGCAAACATCTCGGCTGTCAAAATCCGATCGACCATCGCTTGCAACTCCGAATGAGCCGCATGCACATTTGCCATCTTCTTTTCATTCGAACTGGTAACGATAGCAATTTTTACTCCTTTCTCACGCAATTCATGCATAAAACGAACCACTCCGGGAACATACTCATAAGTCATCTCGTTTTCAAAACGGTTTAAAGCCTCCGTTATCTGAGCCTGCTCTTTTTCCATTCCCTGGAAATACTTCCCGTAAATCTGAGTCAAGGTCTGCCCTTTAATCATACGACCGAACTCTTCATATTCCGGAAAATAGTTCTTCCCTACGTTATTCCAGAAAATGCTATACTGCGCTTCGGTATCCATCACAACTCCATCAAAATCAAAAAGAGCTGCTATAGTTTTCGTTGTATTCATTCTATTCTCAATTAATTGATTATGCAAAGTTCCATACTATTCTCTTTCCATCCTAATTTTCAGGGTTAAAAATGACAGAGAAATAACAGATTGATTCATCAGCTAAACAATAACATAATGTTCAGTACCGATACAATGGCAGCAATAACGTAAAGTACAAAAGAACTCCAACGAGAATTTGCATATTTTCCCATCACTTTAGTGGATGAAGTCAAACCTACCTGCAAGAAAACAGTAAAAGGCAACTGTATACTCAATATCATTTGCGAGATTATCAATCCTTGAAACGGATTACTGATAAACAGGATAAGTATCAATGCTACGCCCAAAGACAAGAGTACGCCCACTCTTGAATGAATATCCTTAATGTGATACGACTCTCCGAAAATCCCGGCAAAGATAGACCCGGCAGCCATCCCGCTGGTTACAGTAGAAGAGACGCCCGCCATAAGCAACGCCAGTGCAAAGATGGTTCCGGCCTGACTTCCCAATAAAGGATCGAGCAAAGATTTTGCCTGCTGAAGTTCTTCTACAGGAGTGTGGTTTACAAAAAAGGTCGAAGCTGCCAGCAAAATCATCGCACTGTTGATGGCCCATCCCACTCCCATAGAAAACAGCGTATCGTAAAATTCATATTTAAGCAGCTTGCGTATGGAGGATTCATCGCCTTTATTGTATTCACGGCTTTGTACTACTTCTGAATGGAGAAACAAATTATGAGGCATAACAACTGCCCCCAATACACTCATGATGATAAGCATACTTCCCTCTGGAATAGATGGGGTTACCCAAGAATGTGCAGCTAATCCCCAGTCAATCTCTACCAGAAAAAGTTCATAAAGAAAAGACAGACCGATAACTGAAACAAAAGTAATAATGGCACGCTCAATACGCTTATATGAATTGGTGAAAAGCATGATAATCACCAATAAAGTGGTTAATATCGCCCCAAGAATAATTGGAATATCGAAAAGCATTTCCAACGCTATGGCTCCTCCCAATATCTCTGCCAATGAGGTTGAAATGGAAGCCAAGACAGCGCTTCCTAATACAGGACGGGAAACCCATTTCGGCGTATAGCGGGTGGCAGCCTCACTCAAGCATAATCCGGTTACGATTCCCAGATGAGCTACATTATGCTGCAACACTATGAGCATGACCGTGGAAAGCGTAACTACCCACAGTAAAGTATAGCCGAAGTCGGAGCCGGCTGCAAAGTTGGAAGCCCAGTTACCTGGATCAATAAAGCCTACCGTAACCAACAGCCCCGGACCGATATATTTAAAGATATCCAGACCACCTAAATAGCGCTGGTGGTCTTTCCGTTTAAGTTCTTTGAATAAATTCCACATAACTACTTTTTCTTAAAAACGTTCAATAAAAAATCACATAAATCCACTTACGTACCCAAAGTAGTTATTCATCTGATAAAATCAATCCTTAATTTATCACTTGCTCCCATCCTACCGCCTGATACCAGGATATGGATGCCTTATAATAAGGATTCCATGATTTCTCCAATTTCGGATAATACATACCGATACCGCAGAAACGGGTTTCATCAACCGGATAATATTTACTATCCGATAAACAATCTTTAGCTACTACAACCTTATTTAAAGCAGACTGAATAGCTGAAGGAATTTGTCCTCCATTAAACTGACAGAAAAAGTCAGCAAGGTCAAATGAAAAATAAGTATAGTCGATTTCACCACGAAGTCCATATTGCTTTACCTCAGTATAATCGAACCCGTTGAGCAAATCCGAGTTCTTTACAAGTTCCGCTTTTACAACCGCTGCAAGTTCTTCCATCATGGAACAATCTATAGACGCACACGTCCCCCATGTACCTTCAGTCTTGTTAAACGCTATAAATTTATTACAAACTGCATTGAAATCAATCCGACTTGCATATAAATCTCCGAGAAGCATATCATAAGGAAAGCCATCCGCAGGAGTCTCCATTACCGAAGCTATGCAATAATGCGTTACATCTTTCAGTTCGTAACAGACCTCTGCCGTACCCATCATACAGGCATCGAAAAGAATAAAATCCAACGATTTAGAAAAGCCACTCCGAATAGCATCTGACAATTCCGGAATATTAATATTATATCCCCCATCATCCCCGAAAGCCTTTGAGTTAATCGTCTTATTTGCAGGCAACCATCCCGATGCATGAGAACCAAAAATCAATCCATAACTATCTGAAGGGGCAACATCCTGCATATCTCTAAAGACCTGCCTCATAACCAAAGGATCGACTGACCGGTAGTCTTTTTCATCATATTCTCTAACTATATGAGATTGCTGATAAACATATTCAAAAGTCAGTTCTTTTCCTAATAGTGCTTTCCTTCCATTAATCGAGCCCTCACCATTGCAAAGAAACTCCATCAATACCGGTTTTTCTATTACTTTATCTGAAACAGGAGGACGATAATAAACCAGCAATGTACATGAATCTTTCATCGAAGCCAATGCCTCGTACATCCATGTAACATTTGCTTTTAATTCATCATCTAAATTATTATTAGCCACCAAGTAAGCCAAAACCGTACGCCCACTTCGCTCAATAATTCTCTTCTCAGGGATTTCATTCGAACAAGCTGCAAGCAAAAATGCACACAGCAAAAAATAGGCAGCCCGCTTCATAAAGCCTAAAATTCAGGTTTTTCAAATTTGAAATCGGCACCCACGCTACGGATTACCAAAGTTTTTCCTTTAGTATATTTTTCTTTCAGCTTCTGAATTTCCTTTTCCAGTTTTCCTTTCTTGCGGTTGAAAAACATAAAGCAGGTGCGGTTTTTCTCCCCCTGTTTCTGTTCCAAATAATCTTTCAACTGAAAACTGTATGACGAACGACTTACCAAAAAGCCTTTATCATCAACAGCCGCACTGTCTAAATATTGAATATCGGTAAAGAAAACAAGCGAATCGGCAAACGAAGCTGAAACTCCTGCCAAATAAACTCCATACTTGTTTTTATCTTTCGGCTGCTTTCCACATACGGAAACAGCTATTGTTGCCATCAACAAGAAGCAAAAAAACTTTGTGTATCGCATAAGTCACTAATTTTATGAAGACAAAGGTAAAGATTTACCCTCAAATATCAAATCCGATATCTGTTATTTTTAAATAATGAGAACAAAATACTGATTTGTGACTCACTGCTTGCCATGGTTTAATCTGTTAGACTTACCTCCGTACATGCACATGAGCAACTTTTTGATATATTTTCTTCAAAGCATCTTGGATTGATTTGGAAAGGATAATCAATGTAACGGCAATAATAATAAGCAATATTCCTGCAGCTAAATTGGGGGTAAAGGGCTCATGAAACACCCATACGCCCACACATACAGCAGTAATAGGCTCTACTGCTCCCAGTACCGAAGTAAGTGTTCCGCCAATATGGTGAACGGCAAGTACAAGAGTGATATTGGATATAACCGTAGGCACCACCGCCAGCAAAATCAAATTAGCCAAAGAAGCCCAATCGGGAATCGCCTGTATTTCTTCGTTCGTACCAGCCTTTATGGCAAACAAAATGGTGCTGACCACAAAAACATAAAATGTCAGTTTACGGCCTGTCATCCCCTTTACCCTCGACTTGTTTACGGTAGAAATATAAAGTGCATAACCCAATGCAGAAAGCAATACGATAAAAACACCCCATGCGCTTAATCGTATTTCGCCCTCATCAATAGAAAGACGTGCTACCCCCAATATGGCCATAGCTATAGCAGTCAATATAATCCAAGAGGTTCTTTCGCGGAATACCAGCAACATTATCAATGTTACGAACACCGGATAGGTAAAATGTAAAGTCGTGGCGATTCCTGCCGACATAAAGTTATATCCCCAGAAAAGGAACATGGCAGATGCTGTATAAAAAAAGCCCAGCAGAATCAATACGGGTATCTCTCTCTTTTCTACTTTAAACGATTCTTTCTTAACCATCATCACCCCTGTCAAAGCCAATGCAGCAAACAGAAAACGATAAAACAAAATAGAATCAAACTGCATCCCTTTTGCCATCAGAGGAAGCGTAAACAAGGGGATTAACCCAAACGTTGCGGAAGTCAAAATACCAAAGGCGAAACCTTTTAAATTATTCATAATGCTTACTTTACATGAAACAGGTCGCAAAGATACAAGAAAAATCAATATTGTACACTGACAGCAAAACAATATATTGAATTGCTACCTTCCATATTTACAAAAACTTCTGCATGAAATAGGTATACAGAAAAACGTCTCGCCTTTCTACTTCTTGCTTTCCGGCAACCTTGTATCCTCGTTTCTCGAAAAACGGCTTTGCCGTCACAGAAGCATAAAAACAAAGCTGTTATTTCGACATCGATACACCATCTACCAGAAGCCCATATGCTTAAAAGAAAGCTTACCAACCGGGAAAATCCGCTGACCCATTTTTTGCGAATTTTTCAGTTGCCTACCGGATAAATAAAAAAAGTCCCGCAAAATTAACTTTTACGGGACTTGTCTTAGATTAACTATTCAGCGGAGAGAGAGGGATTCGAACCCCCGGTACCTCGCAGTACAACGGTTTTCAAGACCGCCGCAATCGACCACTCTGCCACCTCTCCAGGTTTCTTTTCGAGAAACACTTTCTTTTCGAAAGCGGTGCAAAGGTACGCATTATTTTTAAACCTACAAATATTTGACCACTTTTTTTGATTATTTTTTTTCATCTTCGTACCTTTGCAGCCAGAAAAGACAGATTAATACATTATTAATAAAAGGATTTTGTAATTTTACACTATGATATATCCTCAAAACTTTGAGCAGAAAATAGGCTTTTCGCAAATTCGACAGTTAATCACCGGAAAATGCCTGAGTACATTAGGAGAAGAACGTGTCAGCGACATGTCATTTTCCGATGATTTCACCTACATCAACCGCCGATTGGAGGAGGTAAACGAGTTTATCCGCATTATTCAGGAAGAGGATGCTTTCCCCGACCAGTATTTCTTTGATGTACGCTCCTCGCTTAAGCGAATACGGATTGAGGGGATGTATATGGATGAATCAGAACTTTTCGACTTGCGTCGTTCTTTGGAAACCATCCATAACATTGTCCGCTTTCTACAAATTACAGAAGAAGAAGAAACCGACACGCCCTATCCTGCTCTCCGTGAACTGGCTACTGATATCTGTGTATTCCCGCAACTCATCACTCGTATCAATAACATACTTGATAAATTCGGAAAAATAAAAGATAATGCTTCAGCCGAACTACTCCGTATCCGCCGTGAACTCTCGGCTACTACCGGAAGCATTTCACGCAGCTTAAACTCCATCTTGCGCTCAGCGCAATCGGAAGGCTATGTAGATAAAGATGTTACTCCTACGATGCGCGACGGACGTCTGGTTATCCCTATTGCTCCGGGTATGAAACGTAAAATCCGGGGAATCGTCCACGACGAATCGGCTACAGGAAAAACGGTATTTATCGAGCCTGCTGAAGTGGTAGAAGCCAATAACCGTATTCGGGAACTGGAAGGCGAAGAACGTCGCGAAATCATTCGCATCTTAACCGAATTTTCAGCCACGGTTCGCCCGCAAATCCCTGAAATTCTCCAGTCTTATGAATTCCTTGCCGAAATTGATTTTATCCGTGCTAAAGCTTTATTCTGTCTGGATATCAAGGGAACTAAACCTGCTTTTGAAAACCGGCAAATCATTGACTGGTTTGAAGCCATTCACCCTCTTTTGCAGATTTCACTTGCCAAACACGACAAGAAAGTCATTCCGCTTGACATCGAACTGACCCCTCAACAGCGCATCCTGCTTATTTCCGGTCCGAATGCCGGAGGTAAATCCGTTTGCTTGAAAACAGTCGGATTGCTACAGTACATGTTGCAATGCGGGTTGCTTGTTCCCATGAATGAACGGAGTCATGCCGGAGTTTTCAACCATATTTTTATTGATATCGGCGACGAACAAAGCATTGAAGATGATTTGAGTACCTACTCATCTCACCTTACTAACATGAAAATGATGATGAAGTTTTGCGACCCTGCCAGCCTCATCCTTATCGATGAATTCGGAGGAGGCACAGAACCGCAAATCGGAGGTGCCATTGCCGAAGCTGTACTGAAACGCTTCAATGCAAAAAAGACATTCGGAGTAATTACTACGCACTATCAAAACCTCAAGCATTTTGCTGAGAACCATGAGGGAGTTATCAATGGAGCCATGTTGTATGACCGCCACGAAATGCGAGCTTTGTTCCAGTTACAGATTGGAAATCCTGGCAGTTCGTTTGCCGTAGAAATCGCCCGAAAAATCGGACTTCCGGAAGACGTTATTGCCGATGCATCTGAAATTGTGGGAAGCGAATATATCCAAAGTGACAAATATCTGCAGGATATTGTACGCGACAAACGCTATTGGGAAACCAAACGACAGAACATCCGCAAACGCGAAAAGCAAATGGAGGATACCATCCTACGCTATGAGCGTGAAATAGAAGAGCTGGAACGCAGCCGTAAGGAAATTCTGAAAAACGCTAAAGAGGAAGCCGAACGTTTACTGCGCGAATCGAACGCCAAAATTGAAAACACCATCCGTTCGATTAAAGAAGCTCAAGCCGAAAAAGAACGCACCCGTTCTGCCCGACAAGAATTGAGTGATTTCCGCCAGCAGATTGAGCTGATTGAAAAAGCTGCCGTGGAAGAAAAAATCGCACGGAAAATGGAAAAGCTGCGTGAAAAGCAAGAAAGGAAAAAAGAAAAAAAATCTCAGCAGCAAAAAACAGGCGCTACCCCGGTTGCTCCACCTAAACCGGCGCCTCTACAACAGGGGGAATACGTCCGCATCAAAGGACAAAGCAGTGTAGGGCAAATCATGGAACTAAATGGCAAAAATGCCGTAGTTATGTTTGGCTTAATGAAAACCAACGTCAAAAGCGAGCGTCTGGAACGTGCTGAAGCCCCCAAGCCCAACAATACGATAGCAAAAGCTACATTTGTAAGTAGTGAAACGCAAGAACAGATGTACGAAAAACGCCTGAATTTTAAACAAGACATTGACGTGCGAGGTATGCGAGGAGATGAAGCTATACAAGCAGTGACTTACTTTATTGACGATGCCATCCTGGTGGGATCAAGTCGGGTGCGCATCCTCCACGGAACAGGAACCGGCATCTTGCGCACACTTATACGTCAATATCTTGCCACCGTACCGGGCGTTGCTCATTTTCAAGATGAGCACGTACAGTTCGGAGGAGCCGGAATTACTGTTGTCGATTTAAAATAACCTCATTATATACACCATCATGAAATCAATAAAAGAACTTTACCGCATCGGCACCGGTCCCTCAAGCAGCCACACCATGGGACCACGTAAAGCCGCCGAACAGTTCCTTGCTCGTCATCCAGAAGCCGCCTCCTTTCAGGTTATTCTTTATGGAAGCCTTGCTGCTACCGGAAAGGGTCACATGACCGACGTGGCTATTCTCGATGTAATGCAACCCCATGCCCCTGTTGAAATCCTTTGGAAACCACATATTTTCTTCCCATTCCACCCTAACGGAATGACTTTTAAATCGCTGGATGGAAATAAACATATCACCGATGAATGGACTGTTTTCAGTGTGGGTGGAGGAGCTTTGGCTGAAGAAGGACACGACCGGACGGAAACGCCTGAAGTATATACCATGAGCACCATGAGCCAGATTTTATACTGGTGTGAACATACCGGAAGAAGTTACTGGGAATATGTAGAGCAGTGCGAAGGTGCAGAAATTTGGGACTTTCTTGCCGAAGTATGGGAAACCATGAAGGCTGCTATCCATCGCGGATTGGATGCAGAAGGAGTATTACCCGGTCCGCTTCATCTGCGACGCAAAGCTTCATCTTATTATATCCGTTCTAAGGGTTATAAAAATTCGCTTCAGTCACGCGGACTGCTTTATGCTTATGCACTTGCAGTGAGTGAAGAAAATGCTGCCGGAGGAAAAATCGTTACCGCTCCTACGTGTGGAGCCTGTGCTGTGGTTCCGGCTGTACTCTATCACCTGCAGCAAAGCCGCGATTTCAGTGACGCACGCATTCTTCGCGCTTTGGCAACTGCCGGACTGGTGGGAAACATCGTTAAATACAATGCTTCTATCTCAGGAGCAGAAGCTGGATGCCAAGCAGAAGTTGGAGTTGCCTGCTCCATGGCTTCAGCAGCTGCCAGCCAATTGTTTGGAGGAAGCCCTGCACAAATCGAGTATGCAGCTGAAATGGGACTGGAACATCACTTGGGTATGACATGCGACCCCGTATGCGGACTCGTTCAAATACCTTGTATCGAACGTAATGCCTATGCTGCTGCCCGTGCACTTGATGCCAATTTGTACTCGGCATTTACCGATGGACATCACCGGGTTTCATTCGACAAAGTAGTAGAAGTCATGAAACAAACAGGCCATGATTTACCTTCATTATACAAAGAAACCAGTGAAGGAGGTCTTGCCAAGAATTACCAGCAGATGGAATAAAGAAAGAAGTGATAGAATAAGTAATCAAGCTGGATAAACATAAAAAAATATTCATTTCTAAAAAAGAATCATTAAACTAAAAATCCCGACCGCAGATATGCAGCCGGGATTTTTAGTTTTTATTTTCTCACATAAGAGCAAAAAATCATCTTGCCCTTAAACCTGTTTCAATTTCTTCTATTTCCGCTTTAAATGCCTTATCAACATCCACCTGATCTTTCACAATCTTACAAGCATGCAAAACCGTAGCATGATCTTTATTGCCAATAAGTTTACCAATTTTTGAAGAAGAAGTATCTGTATGCTTCTTTGCCAGATACATAGCAACCTGACGCACCTGAACCACCTCACGTTTACGGGTCTTTGTATGAATCACGGTTGCATCGATCTTATAATGCGCGCATACTTTCTCTATGATATCGTTCACGGTAACTGGCTTCACCTCAGCACAACGTACCGCCTTCTGAACAATGCGCTGTGCCAATTCCAGATTCACATCACGCTTGAGCAAAATAGACTGAGCCAATAGTGAATTGACGATTCCCTCCAGTTCGCGCACGCTTTCATTCACATTTTCAGCAATGTAACCGATTACCGATTCCGGAATAGTCAATCCATCACGACGTATCTTATTGCGAAGAATATTCTTACGCAACTCCACATCCGGCTTCTCAAGTTCCGCTACAAGCCCCCATTTAAAACGGGTAAGCAAACGATCTTCCATCCCTTGCAACATAACCGGAGCACGGTCGGAAGTTAAAATCAACTGCTTACCATTCTGATGCAGATGGTTAAATATATGGAAGAAAGTATTCTGCGTTTTCGTAACACCGGCAAACTCTTGAATATCATCAATAATCAGAACGTCAATAGTCTGATAAAAACTGATAAAGTCATTAAAGTGATTCGTACGCACCGAATCAGTATATTGTACCTGAAATAAATGTGCCGAAACATAAAGCACACGTTTCTCAGGATAAAGTTCTTTAATGCGTGTACCTATCGCATTAATAAGATGTGTCTTTCCTACACCGGAAGGACCGTAAATAAACAACGGGTTGAATGTACGTGCTGGATTCTGAGCCACTGTCTCAGCAACCGTTCTTGAAAACTCATTGCTGTTCCCTTTAATGAAGTTTTCAAAATTATAGTTAGGATTCAGATGCGGATCTAAGTCCTGAGGAGCTGGTGCCTGCAAAGGATTAGGAGCCTTATTCGCATTATGAACAGGCGCAGACTGGGGCAAAGCAGATGAGCGCTCAGTCCCTTTTACATTTACAGTTATATGGTTTGTCTTATCGGTAAGAATGGAATACATCAACTCTGTGCCCTCACCAATTTCCTTGTATATGGCCGCACGTAGCAACCCCACATACTTCTCTTCCAGATATTCATAGAAGAAAGGACTGGGAACACCGATAGTCAATGCCTTCCCTTCATATTTCAAGGGAACAATAGGCTCAAACCAGGTTTTGAAAGCCGTTACATTTTTCACATTATCCCTAATAAAAGAGAGACAACGATTCCACAACGTTACGGCTTGATTATTTTCAATCATACATACGTTGTTATTAATAAAGCGAAACTTCTACGTTTGCAAAGTTCGTAATGAATTTCTACAAAAACAAGTCCCTTTTTTCTTTGTTTTTTAATTTTTTATTTAACACAATGATTTACAGATTGTTACAAAAATGTTAAAACTTTCATAAAAAACAGTCTAAGCACTCTTTTATAAAAATCTATTTATCAGACGTTTAACTCGCGCCCTATCACTCAAACAAAAAGTCTTTCCTCTAACTATACCACTAGTATTCAAAGCATTTACATCTTCCGGAAAGATCAAAAAGCCGAGTTTATTATTTAGATAAATTCTATATAATGTTCTTTCGTTTCATCTAAAGCATCCTCTTGCAACTGACAGAATTGCCTTATCCGGAAAAGCCTCTTTATATTTATTCAGTCTTTTTATCTTTTTTGCCAAACAAAGAGAAGTGAACATAGCGCTTAGGATGTTCCTGCAAATCTTTCAGCAAACTAGCAGCATTGGCCGCTGTAGCATTTAAACCATCATATAATGAAGAGTCATTCAGAAGCAATCCTAAAGAATTATCTTTCCGGTTCAACTTAGCAGTAAGTTCCTGTACGCTTTCCAAAGTAGCGTCAACACGAGCAAAAGTACCCGCATAATCCACAGTTTTCAAGTTATCGCTTATCACCTTGAGATTTTCGGTTATCTGCACAGCATTTCCCGTAAGTTGCGGTATATCATCAGACATCAAACGATTCAAGTGACGAGCACTTTCGTTTAATGAAGCCGTCAGTTTTTCGGCATTATCCAAAGTATTTTTTAAAGAAGGAGTAGAAAGCAGTTGATTCAAGGAAGTCAATATCGAATCCAGTTTAGGCATCATCTGTTCCACCTTGGGCAATATATCTTTTTCTGCAGCTCCCAGCAGGCCTTCATTGGCCACCCCACAAAGCGTATCTCCCGGGTGACAATATTCCACTTCTCCCTCATAGGGCAACAGCAAATTCATCTTTACGGTTCCAAGCATTTCTGTCACCAGTTCTGCCTTGCTTTTTTTAGGCAAACGCATCACTTGATCCACTTCAAACCCTACTACTACATGTCCCGGCTTCTGATAATTATACTGAATATCACGCACTACACCCACTTTAAAACCATTGGCAAATACGGGACTGGATTTCGCCAGACCATTCACATTGGTAAACTCTGCATAATAATAGCTTTCAGATTTAAACATATTAATACCCTTCAGGTAGTTAATACCAAAGAAAAGAATTAAGAGCGCCGCGATTCCCGCCAAACCTATTTTTACTTCTTTTTTCATATCGTTTTTATTTTCTATTTTTCTTAAACTCTTTAAGTGCCTGATTAACATTCATCTTCTCCCCATTCCGGAAAGCTATAATAAAGGCATCTTTAAATTTCGCATCTACCCTCATACGCTTCAGGCGCAATATTTTATTATAATCAGTATCTTCGCCATACGTATATTTTATAATCCCCCCTTCTTTATAATAAGATACAGGAGACAAGCCTTTCAGTAAACGGCTGTTTTTGGGAAGTACTTTCCCCGAAGTCAAGATCTGTATTTTAAATACCGGCTGGCTAAGACTCTTTGAAGAAGATGTTTTTACAGAAGTTTTCTCAGATTTTGCAGGCGCTTTTCCGGAAGAAGTCTTTTCAGAAGATACTATGTCAGACTCAGAGTACTCCATTTCCGAATTTACAGCATTCTCTGTTTTAACCGCATCTCTTCCTCCGTTATCCGGCAAGGCCATAACACGCCCTTTACTTTGTTTATACGCTAAAAAAGCTCGATAAATACTTTGTGCCAAAACAGAACTTCCATTTTCTGAAAGCAAAAAGGCCTCTTCCTGCTGATTAGTGATATAGCCCAGTTCGACCAACACACTCGGCATAGACGTTTCACGCAAAACCAAAAAGCCTGCCTGATGCACTCCCTTATCTATACGATGATTAGCACGAAACTGTCCTTGTACCAAACGGGCAAAGTTTACACTCTGCGCCATGTTCTTGTCCTGCAAGAATTCAAAAATAATATAACTTTCCGATGAATTAGGGTTAAACCCAGCATAACGTTGCTTGTAATCATCTTCAATCAAGATTACCGCATTCTCTTTTTTTGCGACTTCCAGATTTTCGTCCGTACGGTGAAGCCCCAAGGTATAAGTTTCTGTTCCACTTACCCTACTATTACGCGATGCCAATGAATTGGTGTGAATAGAAATAAACAAATCGGCCTTCGCCTCATTGGCGATTTCCGCACGACGGTGCAAAGGAACGAAAACGTCTTTTTTTCGAGTATAAACGACTCTCGTATCCGCACAGTTTTGCTGTATCAAGCTTCCTAACTTCAGCGCAACATTCAAGTTGATATTCTTCTCTCTACCTTTTCTTCCTATAGCCCCAGGGTCATTTCCTCCATGCCCAGCATCAATAACCACTGTAAAAACCTTATCCTGAGCCCAAGCTGAAGGACTCACAAAAGGAAGCATCACAAGAGTAAAAACAAGAACATATAATATGTTTATCTTTTTTCTTTGCATAGCTTATAAAAACGGTACAAAGGTAATAGTTTTTCGCAGATTACCGCTCTAATGCCACGAAGAATATACATATTCTGATATAAAAGCGATAAAAACAACGAAAAATCCTATCCGTAACCTTTTTTTTTCTATTTTTGCAGGAAACCGATTCATAAAAAACAACTGTTATGACATTAATTGACGGAAAAGCAATTGCTGAACAAGTTAAGCAAGAAATCGCAGCCGAAGTTGCTGAAATCCTTGCAAAAGGAGGAAAGCAGCCCCATCTGGCCGCCATCCTCGTTGGACACGATGGAGGAAGCGAAACATACGTAGCTGCCAAAGTGAAAGCATGCGAAGTATGTGGCTTCAAATCAACCCTGATTCGCTATGAAGCCGATGTAACTGAAGAAGAACTATTGAACAAGGTCCGTGAGTTAAACCAAAATGAAGATATTGACGGATTCATCGTACAGCTGCCCCTGCCCAAACATATTTCCGAGCAAAAAGTTATTGAGACGATTGATTACCGCAAAGATGTCGACGGGTTCCATCCGATTAACGTGGGAAGAATGTCTATTGGTTTGCCATGTTATGTTTCAGCAACACCAAATGGCATTCTGGAATTATTAAAACGTTATGAAATAAAAACACAAGGAAAAAAATGCGTGGTTTTAGGACGTAGCAATATCGTAGGAAAGCCTATGGCTGCACTTATGATGCAAAAAGCTTATCCCGGAGATGCAACTGTTACCGTATGCCATAGCCGCAGTACAAATTTAATAAAAGAATGCCAGGAAGCCGACATCATCATCGCTGCTTTGGGTCAACCGAACTTTGTTACAGCCGACATGGTTAAAGAGGGAGCTGCAATCATCGACGTAGGCACCACACGAGTACCCGACGCAACAAAAAAATCGGGATTCAAACTGACAGGTGATGTCAAATTTGATGAAGTCGCTCCTAAATGCTCTTACATTACTCCTGTCCCGGGAGGGGTAGGTCCTATGACCATTGTTTCTTTAATGAAAAACACCCTGCTGGCTGGAAAGAAAGCCATCTACCAATAAGCGCGTGAATCATACCATAATACATACATATTTATCCGAATGCAGTTTCTCCGGAGTCCGGGAAAACTGCATTCGGATAATTTCTTTTTTGCTGTTCTGCATTGGAACCCTCCCCGGGGGCGCCCAAAAAGCAGACACACTCTCGCTTTTATTTGTCGGCGATTTAATGCAGCATCGAGCTCAAATTGAAGCTGCGCAAACAGAAAAGGGGACTTACGATTACTCCAACTGCTTCACACTGATTAAACCGGAATTAAAAAATAATGATTTAACAATAGCCAATTTAGAGGTTACCTTTGGAGGAAAACCTTATACCGGTTATCCGAGTTTCAGTGCACCTGATGAATTTTTATATTCCATCCATAAAGCCGGATTCAACGTACTAACTACAGCAAACAACCATTGCTTAGACCGAGGAAGACACGGAATGGAACGTACACTTAACCTGCTCGACTCTCTACACATAGCTCATGCCGGGACTTATAGAAGTGAAAAAGAACGCATACAGCGACATCCTCTTTTAATCGAGAAAAGGGGATTTCGCATCGCATTGCTGAATTACACATACGGCACTAATGGAATCAAGATAAGCCCTCCCAGCATTGTCAACTATATCGATAAACAGCAAATCAGAAAAGACATATTAAGAGCACGGCTTATGAAACCGGATGCTATCATTGCTTGTATCCACTGGGGGATAGAATACCATTTACACCCCCGTAAAGAAGAAAAGGAGCTAGCTCAATGGATGCTTCGCTTAGGCGTAGATCATATTATAGGTTCACACCCTCACGTCATCCAGCCCATCCAGCTTACTGCAGACTCTCTTAAACCCAGTCAGCATGTAATAGCATACTCCTTGGGAAACTTCATTTCAAATATGAGTGCACCGCAAACAGACGGCGGACTGGCCGTAAAACTGGTTCTACGAAAAGTAGAGAAGAAAACTCGGTTGCAATCATGCCAATATGCCTTCATATGGACTTCGCGCTCCAGTTTAAGCACCAACCGAAATTTTCAGGTCTATCCGGCATCGATTAAATCCAACTCACTGAACAGCAATGAGATATATCACTTAAACAAGTATTTAAGGACAGCCAGAAGTTTTATGAAAAAATACTCATCAGACCTAAAAGAATATTTTTTCACAAGAAAATAAACAAAACTATTTGCATATTCAAAATAAATATCTACCTTTGCAATCGATTTAAAAATAAGACCAACATGGTGACTATAGTTCAGTTGGTTAGAGCGTCAGATTGTGGTTCTGAATGTCGTGGGTTCGAATCCCACTAGTCACCCTCTTATTTTTATTTCACCTAAATACCAACATGGTGACTATAGTTCAGTCGGTTAGAGCGTCAGATTGTGGTTCTGAATGTCGTGGGTTCGAATCCCACTAGTCACCCTCTTTCCAACTTTTTATTGAATTCTATTTGTTAAAATCCTGCAATAGTTTGCAGGATTTTTTTGTTTTATTTAAAAAGTTTTTGCTATCTTTGTATCAAACAGAGTTCAATATGAAGTTACGCACAGTTACAAAATTGGGGGTTATCCTTTCAGTCATTCTTTTCGGCATAGGAATTGGTCTTTACAGCTTTGCTAAATTAAGCATCAACGACCAAAAGAATGATGTTGACTTCTTGTCATTTATCCCCGAAAACTGTATAGGCGTATTTGAGACAGACAATGCTGATTATTTTCTAAACGAATTTACTCAAATGGCCTATGCTTCACAATTAGGCACCCTCCACCAAACCGGAATTACAGGAACTATCCTTGACAAGCTCAATCAATACGCAACCACAAACATCCATGGCCTAAACGGACAGACCAATCACATGCTGGTCAGTTTCCATTCGCCGGGCAAACCCGATGATGCCGTAGTTTACTTCTCGATGGGCAAAGAAGGGAAAGATCTACTGATTGAAACGCTAAGAAATTCCTCCGGAAGTCAATTTATTCCAAAAAAAGAAAAATACCGCGATAAAACCATTGAAATTTATCCCGTCAATCCCACTAAATTCATCGTATTATACTACAACAACGAGGGATTATTAGCCATCAGCTATCAGAAACGCCTTATTGAAGAGGTTATTGACGCACAAAAGGACAAGACTTCACTGCGCCAAGATCCCATATTTACAGCTATACACCGTACGAAGTCAACCAATTTTATGACTTTATACGGACGCACTGCCCCTCTCCCTTTACTCACAAAAGAAAGCAACATTCCCCATTGGAGCGAATTTGATATCCACCTGAACAGTGAAGTGTTTTACTTAAGCGGAGAAATGCATGAACCTGATTCATGTATTGCTTCTACCTTTACCGCTTTAAACAATCTTTCATCACATATGGAAGACAGTTTACTCCTTGTTTCTGGAACCAACAAGGTAGACTCTTGCATTTCAAGCACAATTACCTCACCTTCACATACCTTATTTGAAGAATGTATTTCAAACTTATCACGAAATGCATCATGTATCATGGTAGCCGACATGGACAAGGTTGCAAAATCGCCTCAAGAATATGAACCCTACTTACCTCAATTTATCTTGCGACATCCTGATTTTTTCCGTTCATTTATCATATCCTTACAAATAACCAAGATAGATAATCGCCTGTCTCATATCTTTGTTTTCACCTATAAAAACTAAGCTACACTTATCGCAGCCTATTTTTCAAAAAATGAGGCGCAGCCTTTAAACGAAAATAAAGTAAAGAAACCACAGTCAAAGCCGCGCCAAAAAAGTAAGCCATACGAAACGTTGCTATTTCAGCAATATAGCCTCCGGTCAACATTCCAATTCCAATTCCTACATCCCACGATGTAAGATATGTGCTTGTAGCCGTACCACGCTGATTATTTGGTGCCAAATTAACAAAAAGTGTATTATAAGCAGGAAACATAGTGCCAAATCCTATTCCAAGCAACAAGGCTATCATAAAGAAAAGTACGGTGGTTACCTGATAGTTCCAGTCTACCAACCATCCACAAGCCGTCAGACCAAAATAACAAAAGCAAACCAAATAAATTCCCGCCGAAATCACTTGAGTAACCATCCCCTTATCAACCAGACGCCCACTGAAAAGCCGGCTGACAGCCATTCCTAAAGCCATAAAAGTAAAGAAAAAGCCAGTTTCGGCAGTAATACCAATCTGACGGGCATACATAGCCACATAATTCGTTGTCATTCCATAAGGTATAGAGAGAAGTAACAAACTAAATCCAGCCGGAAGGCCTTTCAGTAAAATAAAGCGATCAAACGAAATCGGTTCACGCTTGACAGGTGGTTTATAAGGGGTTTTAACCAACCAGGCACACAAAAAACCCAGCGCACACGAGACAAGAGCATACGAAAATATTGTAATATAAGATGCGCCTCCGCTATGAAGGAAAAGCCCAAACATCGGACCTATAGACATTGCTATATTATTAGTCAACCCATAATAGCCCAGCCCCTCCCCACGGCGGGAAGACGGCATAATATCAATCACCACCGTATTTCCTCCTACGGTAACCATGCCAAACGAAAAACCATGCACCACCCGGAGGATAATAAACACCGTCAATAAGCTTGCAAGCATGTAGCCGGCAAAGACCAGCATAAAAATAAAATAAGCAAAAAGATAAAGAGGCTTCCGCGCAAACGCATCAAGCAGGTAGCCTGAAAACGGACGAATACACAATGAAGATACCGTATAACAAGAAAGAACGATACCTATAGTAGAATTAGAAACGTGGAAAATCTCAGAAAGATAAAAAGGAAAAACTGGTATTAAAAGCCAAAAACCAAAATAAAGAAGGAAATTCGCAGCCAGTATAAAACAATAGCTCGATGTCATCAATCGGTCTTTTCCCATAACCCAAGATATTATAAAAACAAGAATTTCCTTTCACTGCAAAGAGATTTTCACACCCCATCCAATGAAAGGAAATTCAACATACGGCAAAATTAGTTCGCAGACTCAAATTCTTCCAAGAAACGAGTGTCATTCTCGGAGAACATACGCAAATCTTTCACCTTATATTTCAAATTAGTAATACGTTCTACTCCCATACCAAAAGCATAGCCGGTATAAACCTTGCTGTCAATACCATTGGCTTCAAGCACAGCCGGGTCAACCATACCGCAACCCAAGATTTCAACCCATCCGGTATATTTACAGAACGGACAGCCTTCTCCTCCACAAATATCACAACTGATATCCATTTCAGCACTCGGTTCAGTAAACGGGAAATACGAAGGACGCAAACGAATCTTAGTCTGCGGACCAAACATTTCCTGTGCAAACTGCAGCAACACCTGTTTCAAGTCAGTAAATGATACGTTCTTGTCAATATACAGACCTTCCACCTGATGGAAGAAACAGTGAGCACGATAGCTGATAGCCTCATTACGATACACACGTCCCGGACAAATCACGCGGATAGGAGGCTGAGACACTTCCATTACACGGCTTTGCACAGACGAGGTATGTGTACGAAGAATAATATCCGGATGGCTTTCAATAAAGAAAGTATCTTGCATATCACGTGCCGGATGGTCTTCTGCGAAATTCATTGAAGAAAACACATGCCAGTCGTCTTCCACTTCGGGACCATCGGCAATGGTAAAGCCAAGACGATTGAAGATGTTGATGATTTCATTGCGCACAATGGTCAGCGGATGACGGGTTCCCAAGTCTATCGGATAAGCCGTACGGGTCAAATCTAACTCAGCCGCACCATTATCCTGACACTCGAAAGCCTCTTTCAAGGCCGAAATACGTTCCTGTGCACGATTTTTCAATTCATTCAACTTCATGCCCACTTCTTTCTTCTGTTCAGCCGGCACGTTACGGAAATCTGCCATCAAAGCATTAATGGCTCCTTTCTTACTCAGATATTTAATACGTAAGGCCTCCAATTCTTCTGCATTCTGGGCAGTAACGCCTTCTATCTCCTGAAGTAGCTGTTCTATTTTCGCTAACATATTTCTTTTTTATTTTTATCGTAGGTGCAAAGGTAAGGATTTAAACCGAAATATTCCGTTTTTTGATATAATAAAAAAGAAAACTCATTTTTATTGAATGTCTAAACGAAAAAAGAGGTATTTTTGTCCCGAATTATTTAAGGAAACAATGAAAAATTTAGTCATCGGATTTTGTTTGCTGGGTATATTGGCTTCCTGCGGAGACGGAAAGAAAAAAACCGACCCTTTTATCGCACTGACCGAGCAAATAGATTCCATAAATAATGTAGAAACCGATTCCGTCACAAGCGATAGTTACGCAGAAGAGGAAGAAATTCCCATAGCAGCGGACGAAAGTTTTGCTGACTTTTTCTACAACTTTGCTTCTGATGAAGCATTCCAACGCTCGCGGATTATTTTCCCGCTTCCGCTTTATGAAGAAAAACATGTGACACGTATTGAGAAAACCAAATGGAAATACGACCCTATCTTCAGTAAGGAAGCTGCCTATACCACTATTTTCGACAAGGAGGAAGATATGGAAGTGGAAAAAGATACAGCTCTGCGCAGTGTACAGATAGACTGGATTTATCTGGCTGAAAACAAAATTAAACGATATTATTTCGAGCGCAAAGACAACCAGTGGGTCTTGGAAGCAATCAACAAAATAAAAACTGCGTATAAAGTCAAGAACAAGGAAGCAGAAAACTTTTATGCTTTCTATGAACGCTTTTCTCAAGATTCTGTTTTCCAGCGACAACGTCTGCGCCGGCCGCTCGCTTTCGTTACCTCCGACCCTGAAGATGAGTTCCAGATTTTGGAAACAACGCTCGATGAAGGACAATGGTTTACCTTCCGGCCTCCCATCATGAAAGCCCGGCTGACAAATGTGCATTACGGGCAACCGGAAGCAGCCGACTCCAGATATAAAATTGTAGAGTATAAAGGATTTGGCAACGGATTCAGCAACGTTTTGTATTTCGAACGCAAAGGAGGAGTCTGGAAACTGACAAAATTTGAAGATTTAAGTGACTAAATAAAATATGATAAAAAAATATACCAACCACCCTCTACTTCCGTATAACACCTTTGGTATGGATGTACAGGCTGCTCTCTTTGTTGAATACGATTCAGCTAAAGATTTAACTGACTTTTTAATAACACAATCCGGCAAACCGGATCCACTCTTACACATCGGAGGAGGAAGCAATCTCTTATTTACAGCCGATTACAAGGGAATTATCTTACACTCGGCCATCAAAGGTTATGAAGTGGTTTATGAAACAGATGAATGGATAGAGGTCAGAGTAGGAGCCGGAGAGATATGGGATGATTTTGTGGTATACACCATCGCCCAGGAATGGTATGGAGCCGAGAATTTATCCTTGATTCCGGGCGAAGTGGGAGCCTCAGCCGTACAAAACATCGGCGCCTATGGTGTAGAGGTAAAAGATTTGATTGTTCAGGTGGAAACCATCCGTGTAGCAACTGGAGAAAAACGGACGTTTTCAAATACTGAATGCCATTATGCATACCGCAACAGCATTTTCAAAAAAGAACTCAAAGGAGAATACATCGTTACCCATGTTGTATATCGCTTAAGCAAACAACCTTCTTTCCACCTTGACTATGGAAATATCCGGAATGAACTGGAAAGGGAAGGGTGTACGCTTACCCTCGCCCATCTGAGGAATATCATCATCCGTATTCGAGAAGCAAAACTTCCCGACCCTAAAACATTAGGAAACGCAGGCAGCTTTTTCATGAATCCTGTCATTCCCCAAAAACAGTTTGAAACACTGCAACAGCAATATCCCGATATACCTCACTATGCTGCAGGAAAAGAACTCGTAAAAATACCTGCCGGATGGCTGATTGACCAGTGTGGATGGAAAGGTAAAGCCATAGGACCTGTCGCCGTATACGACAAGCAAGCATTAGTTCTGGTCAACATGGGCGGGGCTACCGGAAACGATGTCATTCATTTGGCTCATGAAATCATCGTTTCTGTAGAAAATAAATTCGGAGTAACCATACATCCTGAAGTAAACTTTATTTAGACAATGAAAATAACCATATTAGGCAGTGGAACCTCCATTGGAGTTCCTCAAATAGGCTGCACGTGTGAGGTGTGTACCAGCACCGACCCGCACGACAAGCGTTTGCGCTGCTCTGGAATGGTAGAAACCAACGGAGTACGGATTCTTATCGACTGCGGACCTGATTTTCGGGAACAGATGATTCGGTTAAATGACTTCCGGGCCATTGACGGCGTACTAATTACCCATGAGCATTATGACCACGTAGGTGGATTAGATGACTTACGCCCTTTCTGTCCGTTTCGTGATATACCTGTCTGCTCGGAAGATTATGTGGCCGACCGCCTGCAGAGCCGTATGCCCTATTGCTTCGTCAAACACCCCTATCCGGGAGTTCCTCATATTCCCTTAAAGCGGGTGCAACCCGGCAAACCGTTCTTCCTTACCAGCTGCGACGGAAAACATACGGTGGAAGTTCTTCCTTTCCGGGTGATGCACGGGCAGCTTCCCATCTTGGGATACCGCATCGGAAACATGGCATGGATTACCGACATGCTTACTGTCCCTGAAGAATCTTACCCCTTGCTCGAAGGGCTTGACTGCCTAATCATGAATGCATTACGCATTGAGAAACATTGGACACACCAATCTCTTGACGAAGCGTTAAAACAAGCCGAACGCATCGGAGCCAAGGAAACTTATTTTATTCACATGAGTCACCAGATTGGTCTGCATAAGCAGGTAAACCAAGATCTTCCGCCACACACCCACTTGGCTTTCGACGGAATGACTTGGGAAATTTAAAGAAGAAACTTTCAACTGATAAAAACAACTGCCCCCCCTGCCTGCACCTCTTATATATCAAGGTGCAGACAGGGGGCAGCTGCCTGATGAAAAGGAATTCTAACTCCCTGCCAAAAGCAAAAATTCGCCTCGGCGTTTCCATCAACTCGCCTAATCATTTTCACTCAAACACCAAGACGTCTTCACTTAAAGACTTCAGCATTTAAAGCACCCATCTGTTGACACCAGAAAAGCGCAAGCCAATCTATTTTTCATCAATCCTCAAATCCCTGATTCTTCAGCACTTGCTTTAGCCGTTCAGACATCAGCTCATTATCCGATTTCTTATAACGGATATCCGTAAAAATCTGAGCCAAAGTCTCTGTATGATTAATCTCCACAAAATGCTGGTTTTCCGGAAGCGATTCTTTGTAGGAAAATATATCGTCAATCATTTCCGGAGTATAGCCATGATAAGTTTCCTCATGGATTACCCCACGCAACGGAAGGCGGTCGGGCTGCTGCGGACACTCATCCGGATAACCCACCGTGATGGTAGCCACAGGAATTACCTGCTTCGGAAGATGAAGAGCTTCAATAATCTGATCCGGATTATAAATGGTAGTCCCCAAATAACAGATACCCAATCCAGCTTCTTCAGCCAACGTACAGAAATTCTGAGTTACCAGAAGCGCATCGGTTGCCGCATTCAGGAAAGAAATAAAATTGGCATAACCCGGCTCTGCCTTACGCAAACGGCACCACTCCGAAAAGCGGTTGAAATCGGCACAGAAAGTCAGTACCACCGGAGCCGAAGTCACCATAGGCTGATTAAAATGAGCCGGTGCCAGCTTCTTCTTCATCTCAGCTTGCCGAGTTACCACCACACTATAAAGTTGCATATTCCCCATCGTAGAAGCACGGAAAGCCTCTTCCAATAATCCATTCAGCAAATCAGCAGGAATATCTTCCTGCTTATACTTGCGTATCGTTCTCCGGTTTTTTATTGATTCCATATAAATTATACCAATTAAAAATTACTCTCATAAATATAGCCTCCTATATTTATGAAACAAATATAACGAATTTAAACGAATATCAGCAAGACATCCTTCATTCATTTTCAATATAGAACTCCCCGTCACTCCACTCACCAGCCGACATAAACCGGCCCCCACATTCTTCTCTTCATTCTTCAGCAAAGCCTCCTCATTTCCGGTTTCCACATCTCTCCGTTTCCCTGAAAACAAAAGAGAACAAAACAGAACAAAGCCCCACATAACAAAAAGAACGAAACAAACAAGTTTTCCTTTTTGGAAAACTTGTCAACTTGTAAGATTTTTCAATTATTTAATTATCAATAGATTAACAATTAAAAACAGAAAACAATCAAACCTGTTGATAACTTCTTTCTTTTTTATTTTGCCAATTTAAAAACCCTGTTTACCTTTGCAGCGTTCGTTATTGACAAAGGCGAAACTTCTACAACCCAAGCCTGCAAAATAACAAACTTATTATATACCATCAACATCGTGGAAAAAAAAACGTATAGCTACGATGAAGCTTTTGAAGCTTCATTACAGTATTTCAAAGGAGACGAACTTGCAGCCCGCGTTTGGGTAAATAAGTATGCAGTGAAAGATTCTTTTGGAAATATTTATGAAAAATCCCCAGAAGACATGCATTGGCGACTTGCCAATGAGGTGGCACGCATCGAAGCCAAATATCCGAACGGATTAAGCTCACAGGAATTGTTCGATTTATTCGATCACTTCACTTACATTGTGCCCCAAGGAAGTCCAATGACCGGTATCGGCAATGACTTTCAGGTAGCCTCTCTGTCAAACTGCTTTGTCATTGGATTGGATGGAGATGCCGATTCATACGGAGCTATTATCCGTATTGATGAAGAACAGGTTCAATTAATGAAGCGACGTGGAGGTGTAGGGCATGATTTGTCACACATCCGTCCTAAAGGTTCTCCCGTAAAAAACTCCGCACTGACTTCTACCGGACTGGTTCCTTTCATGGAACGCTATTCAAACTCTACCCGCGAAGTGGCACAGGACGGACGCCGAGGAGCCCTCATGCTGAGCGTGTCAATCCAGCACCCCGATTCTGAGTCATTTATCGATGCCAAAATGACGGAGGGAAAAGTTACCGGAGCTAATGTATCTGTAAAACTGGACGACGAGTTCATGCAAGCTGCTGTAGAAAACCGCATGTATACACAGCGCTTCCCCATCAACTCTGAACATCCCACTGTACAAAAGGAAATCAATGCTGCTGCATTATGGAAAAAGATTGTACACAATGCATGGAAATCGGCTGAACCGGGTGTTTTGTTTTGGGATACCATCATACGTGAATCAGTTCCCGACTGTTATGCAGACTTAGGCTTCCGCACCGTATCTACCAATCCGTGCGGGGAAATACCCTTGTGTCCATACGACTCTTGCCGACTGCTTGCCATCAATCTGTATTCTTACGTGATTAATCCGTTTACCCCGGAAGCATACTTTGATTTCGACTTGTTCAAAAAACATATTGCACTGGCTCAGCGCATTATGGATGACATCATCGACCTGGAGTTGGAAAAGATTGAACGAATCATGGACAAGATTGAATCGGACCCGGAAAGTGAAGAAGTGAAAGGAAGCGAACGTCATCTGTGGGAGAAAATATACCAGAAATCTGGTCTCGGACGCCGTACCGGTGTAGGTATTACTGCCGAAGGAGACATGCTGGCTGCCATGGGATTACACTATGGAACAGAAGAGGCAACCGACTTTTCTGAAAAAGTTCATAAAACAATAGCTCTGGAAGCTTACCGTTCTTCTGTCAATATGGCAAAAGAACGCGGAGCCTTTGAAATCTACGACGCCGAACGTGAAAAGAACAACCCGTTCATCAACCGCATCAAAGAGGCAGATCCTGCTCTATATGAAGAAATGAAGCAATACGGACGACGCAATATTGCCTGTCTGACCATTGCTCCTACCGGAACAACCAGCTTGATGACTCAAACTACATCAGGTATTGAACCGGTCTTCATGCCGGTTTACAAACGCCGCCGCAAAGTAAACCCCAACGATGCTAATGTACACGTTGACTTTATAGATGAAACAGGAGATGCTTTTGAAGAATACGTGGTATTCCACCATAAGTTCCTTACTTGGATGAAAATAAACGGATATGATCCGGACAAGCGATATAGCCAAGAAGAAATTGATGAACTGGTTGCGAAGTCACCTTATTATAAAGCAACATCAAACGATGTAGACTGGCTGATGAAAGTCAAAATGCAGGGACGCATCCAAAAATGGGTTGACCACTCTATCAGCGTAACCATCAACCTTCCCAACAATGTGGATGAAGATCTCGTAAACCGCCTTTATGTAGAAGCATGGCGTTCTGGATGCAAAGGATGTACAGTCTATCGTGATGGCTCACGCGCCGGAGTTTTGATTTCTACAAAAAAAGAAAAGAAAAAAGAAGAAGAATGCCACTGTAAGCCGCCTCAAGTAGTAGAAGTGCGCCCGAAAGTATTGGAAGCTGATGTTGTTCGCTTCCAAAACAACAAAGAGAAATGGGTTGCATTTGTGGGCATACTCGACGGACATCCCTACGAAATCTTCACTGGTCTGCAAGATGATGAAGAGGGCATCCTGCTGCCTAAGTCAGTAACCTGCGGACGCATTATCAAAAACTACGATGAAGATGGTGTGAAGCGTTATGACTTCCAGTTTGAAAACAAACGGGGTTATAAAATGACGATCGAAGGACTTTCTGAAAAATTCAATAAAGAATACTGGAACTATGCAAAACTTATTTCTGGCGTATTGCGCTGGCGTATGCCTATTGAACAGGTAATCAAGTTGGTTGACTCACTTCAGCTTGACAGTGAGAATATCAACACTTGGAAAAATGGTGTAGTTCGTGCTTTAAAGAAATACGTACAAGACGGTACAGAAGCCAAAGGAGTTAAATGTCCGAACTGTGGTCATGAAACTTTAGTTTATCAAGAAGGTTGTCTTATCTGTAAAACCTGCGGTTCTTCCCGCTGCGGATAAACAAACCGAGTTTTTATAAAAGAAAGGTATGTCTATGAAGCTATTCAGACATACCTTTCTCTCACTTTAAACCATTACTGCCATGACTTCCAACTCCATGTATATTCATCTGAAAGGGCTGAAACTATATGCTTTCCACGGAGTATTGCCTCAAGAAAATAAAGTAGGGGCAGAATATACCATTGATTTACGCTTGAAAACCGACTTCACACAAGCTGCCGAAAACGACCGGTTAGAAGGAACCATCAATTACGCTCATGTTTTTGAAGTGGTAAAAGCTGAAATGAAAATTCCCTCACTCCTTTTAGAGCATGCTGCCTATCGGATAGCTCGCCAGCTGTTTAAAAGCTTCCCCAACCTGACAGAAATAACCATCTGCCTGTATAAACAAAATCCTCCTATGGGAGCTCAGTGCGAGCAGGTTGGAATAGAGGCTACTTATCACCCCTAATCTTTCAGATTCTCTTATGAAAAAAATCATTATATTCGATTTAGACGGAACCTTACTGGATACCATTGCCGACCTTGCCACTGCAACCAATCAAGCCTTATCTTTATTTGGCTATCCTACCCACGAGACAGACGCTTACCGTTTTTTTGTAGGAAACGGTATAAACAAGTTATTCGAACGAGCCTTACCCGAGGGCGCACGCTCGGAAGAAAACATTCTGAAAATACGGTCGGAGTTCATCCCTTTTTATAACCTGCATAATGCAGATTTAAGCCGTCCCTACCCCGGCATTCCGACCTTGCTGAAAACACTTCAAGAAAAAGGAATGAAAATAGCAGTTGCGTCGAATAAATACCAAGAAGCTACACGCAAGCTAGTTCATCAGTTTTTCCCGGAGATAGACTTTACAGAAATACTCGGACAAAGAGAGGGGGTGCCTTCCAAGCCTCATCCGCATATTGTGTTTGAAATTATGGAAAAGGCCCGTGTAACCCCCTTGGAAACGGTTTATGTAGGTGATTCATGTGTAGATATGCAAACGGGAAAAAATGCAGGTGTAACCACTATCGGAGTCAGCTGGGGGTTCCGTCCACGTGCCGAGCTGGAGTCTTATCAGCCAGACTTTATTGCCGACCGGTCAGCAGATATTCTACAGTATCTCTCTGAATAAATACGTTTTAACAGTCCCTTAAAAAGAGGTGAATATCAAAAAAAATCTTTTTCAAGATTAGAAGGAACAAAAATATTCTTCTATATTTACCGCTTTGAATAAATTATGTATACCAATAAACTTTGATTATGATGAAAATACCGCGTACCCTTTTCATAGCATGGGGAATTTCCTTGCTCCTCTCAGTAGCTTCTTCTGTCTGTGCACAAAGCAACTCTACTCCTTCTTTCCGCTTTGCTACCCGGGCTGAAGCCCAAATGCTCATTACGGATATCGATGATTACACCCGAAACTGGAATCAGTTTGATATAAATTCACGCTTGCAGACCACAGAAGGAAAAAAGTCACAGTTGCTTACTTTAGCCATGAATGAAACCCGTAACTGGAGCGACAAAGAAAAAGAAAGAATTAATCGGGCAATGAAAGCAATCAATACTCAAATAAAGAAGCAGAAACTTACCCTACCTTTCCCCAATGAAGTTGTTTTGGTAAAAACTACCATGAAGGAAGAAGGCGGAGCTGGCGGATATACACGTAAAAACTGGATTGCTTTAGGCGAAAATATTTTGAACGAAGCTTCCGATGAAACGTTAACCCGCATTCTATCTCATGAAATCTTCCACATTCTTACACGCAGTAATAAAAAGTTTAAAGCTGCAGCTTACAGCACCATCGGTTTTCATGTACTTAACCGCGAAATTCTTTTTCCGGCTGACATTATTGAAAAACGTATATCCAATCCTGATATCAGCAGCCATGACAGTTATGGCGTATTCACCATTCAGGGAGAAAAGAAAAACTGCACCATGCTACTTTATACACCGAAAGCTTACAACGGAGCCGGCTCATTCTTTGAGTATGCCAAAGTGGGACTTATTCCTTTGAATGAACAGTTTATCCCTATCCAACATAACGGAGAAACCCTCATTTACAACCTCAGCGATGCAGAAGATTTCCTGAGTCAGGTAGGCGAAAACACGAATTATATCATCAATCCGGAAGAAATTTTAGCTGATCATTTTTCTTTCATCCTGACCGAAAAAAAAGAAATAAAAAGCCCGGATGTAATAGAACGTCTGAAACAAGTTTTAAAAACAAGCTATTAACACATAGTTTATCTTGATAATCATACCGAAACACACATGAAAGAAGAAATGGAAAAACAGGTAGGACTGCCGGAAAACGCATTCCGACCACTAAAGAAAGGAGAAGAGTATAACCCTCTCATGTCACCTCAAAAAACCTATCCCGAAGTAAACCTCTGGTCGGTTTCATGGGGAATTATAATGGCTGTAATTTTCTCGGCTGCCGCAGCCTATCTCGGTCTCAAAGTCGGACAGGTATTCGAAGCCGCCATCCCTATTGCCATTATCGCTGTCGGCGTTTCAAGTGCCACCAAGCGCAAAAACTCTTTAGGGGAAAATGTCATGATTCAGTCCATAGGTGCCTGCTCGGGAGTAATCGTTGCCGGAGCCATTTTTACCCTGCCGGCTCTTTATATCCTTCAGGAAAAGTATCCTGAAATGACAGTCAACTTCATGCAAATGTTTATCAGTTCTTTGCTCGGAGGAGTTTTAGGCATTTTGTTCTTAATTCCGTTCCGAAAATATTTCGTAAAAGATAAACATGGAGAATATCCTTTCCCTGAAGCCACAGCAAGCACACAAGTACTTGTTTCAGGTGAAAAAGGAGGTGACCAGGCTAAACCTTTATTGATAGCCGGTGCCATCGGTGGATTATACGACTTCATCGTAGGTTCTTTCGGATGGTGGAATGAAAACTTCACCAGCAGGGTATGCGGATGGGGAGAAGTGATTGCCGATAAGTTTAAGCTCGTATTTAAAATCAATACGGGAGCTGCTGTTCTTGGCTTAGGATACATCATCGGATTAAAATATGCCGCCATCATCTGTGCGGGTTCTTTGGCTGTATGGTTAATTATTGTTCCCGGTTTTTCACTTATCTGGGGTGATCAAGTATTGAATGCCTGGAATCCGGAAATCGCTACAGCTGTAAAAGACATGTCACCCGAAATGATTTTCAAAGAATATGCCAAGAGCATTGGTATCGGAGGTATCGCAATGGCAGGTATCATCGGTATTGTCCGCTCATGGGGTATCATAAAAAGTGCAGTAAGTCTGGCTTCCAAGGAAATGGGAGGTAAAAAGGCGGAAGATAATGTAGAACGTACGCAGAAAGATATTCCAATGAAAATCATTGCGTTCGGTTCTATATTTACCTTGCTTCTCATCTTGCTGTTCTTCTACTTCGATGTAATGCAGGGGAATATTCTTCACACGGCAGTTGCCATTCTGTTAGTGGCAGGTATTTCGTTCCTTTTTACCACTGTAGCAGCCAATGCCATTGCTATTGTCGGAACGAATCCGGTATCAGGAATGACCCTGATGACCCTGATTCTGGCTTCTGTCATCATGGTAGCTGTAGGATTAAACGGAGCAACCGGCATGGTGGCAGCTCTGGTGATGGGAGGTGTAGTCTGCACAGCCTTATCAATGGCTGGAGGATTTATTACCGACCTGAAGATTGGTTACTGGTTAGGAAGTACACCCCGCAAACAGGAAACCTGGAAGTTTTTAGGAACACTGGTTTCTGCAGCAACGGTAGGTGGAGTCATCATGGTACTGAATGATTCATACGGATTTACAAGCGGTCAGCTTGCTGCTCCACAGGCAAATGCCATGGCTGCGGTTATCGACCCGTTAATGAATGGCGTAGGTGCTCCTTGGTTACTTTATGGTACAGGTGCTCTATTGGCTTTGGTCCTTACTTTCTTTAAAGTTCCCGCACTGGCTTTTGCCTTAGGAATGTTCATTCCTTTAGAGCTAAACCTGCCGCTACTTGTAGGAGGCGCAGTAAATTGGTATGTAACTACCCGTAGCAAAGATGAGGCAGTTAACAACGCGCGTAATGAGCAAGGTACGTTGCTCGCTTCAGGATTCATCGCCGGTGGAGCATTGATGGGAGTTGTAAGTGCCATTATGCGCTATTGCAACATCAACTTCATCAATGAAGCTTGGCTAAGCAATCCTATGAGTGAAATCATATCTTTAATTGCATATATTTTACTTATTCTTTTCCTTGTGAAAGCAAGCTTAAAACTAAAGAAATAAATTTATACCATTTTTAAGTTTGTAAACTCCCTTTCTTCTGACTAGAAGAACAGGGAGCTTACAAACTTATATTTAAACACCTACGAAATAACCATTTAGCATATCCTATGAAAACATCCTTTTTATTCACCGCCTTTTTATTGACAGCCACTTTACTATCGGCACAAAAACCCATTGAAATAAAATTATGGGAAAACGGAGCTCCTAACCAAAACGGAACAAATGAAGCAGCCATTCTTTATGTATTCCCTGCCAAAGAAGCAAACGGGCTTTCCATCGTTGCCTGCCCGGGTGGAGCTTACGCCATGCTTGCCATGAATCATGAAGGACTTGATATGGCAGACTGGTTTAATGCACAAGGCATTACCTATGCTGTATTAAAATACCGAATGCCTCACGGACATCATGATGTTCCTCTAAGCGACGTACAGGAAGCAATCCGCATTATGCACAAGAATGCAGCACAATGGAACATCAAAAAAGTAGGTATAATGGGATCGTCAGCCGGAGGTCATCTGGCAAGTACCGCAGCAACTCATTTTACCCATGACACACGCCCCGACTTTCAGATTTTATTCTATCCGGTTATCACCATGGATCCTACGTATACCCATATGGGGTCACACGACAATTTGCTGGGAAAACCGGCAAGCAAGGAACTGGAAACTCTTTACTCAAACGAAAAACAAGTTACCGCACAAACTCCTCCGGCATTTATCATGCACAGTTCAGACGATACGGTAGTTCCGGTTAGAAATAGTATAGACTATTACACGGCTCTAACCAATAAGCAAGTATCTGCCACCATGCATATTTATCCCACAGGCAACCATGGATGGGGATACCAAGACCGCTTCATCTACAAGCGTCAATGGACCGGCGAATTAGAGAAATGGCTACGCGAACTAAATAAATAAGCCACAAGACTTTGTCATTCAAAATAAAAATTATACCTTTGCAGCCGCTAATACGGGTTATTAGCATAATTCAAATCATTAATTATAAAAAAACAACTAAGAAATGGCAACTAAAATCAGATTGCAAAGACACGGACGCAAAGGATATGCGTTCTACGCTATCGTTATTGCAGACGCAAGAGCACCACGTGATGGTAGATTTACTGAAAAAATTGGTACTTACAACCCTAACACCAATCCTGCCACAGTAGATTTGAATTTTGAACGTGCTTACCATTGGGTAATGGTAGGAGCACAGCCTACTGACACTGTACGTAACATTTTGTCTCGTGAAGGTGTTTACATGAAAAAACACTTGATGGGCGGTGTTGCTAAAGGTGCATTCGACGAGGCTACTGCAGAAGCTCGCTTCAACGCTTGGAAAGAAAACAAACAAGCAGGTTTGGCTGCATTAAAAGCTAAAGAAGAAGAAGCTAAGAAAGCTGCTGAAAAAGCACGTTTGGAAGCTGAAAAGAAAGTAAACGAAGAAATCGCTAAGAAAGTAGCAGAAAAGAAAGCTGCTGAAGCTGCTGCTAAAGCAGAAGCAGAAGCTGCCGCTAACGCTGAAGAAGCTCCGGCTGAAGAAGCAACTGAAGCTCCGGCTGAAGCATAATTCTTGATTACTTCTTGAAGAATTTAAAAAGAGATGTCTTTTTAAGGCATCTCTTTTTTTATGCCACTTTTCAAGACTATTTGATTGACAGACTATTGTTGATTCCGCTTATAAACTAAGGTATAAATCCATTTCTTTCCTCATTCTCCTTCCTCATTCCAGCGTAAAGCGCCCTACAATACCCTACACCGTACAGCACTGCGCCCTACACGCTGCAAAATCTTGTTTTCAAATAGATTAATCAAAAAAAACGTGTAGGATGCAAGCAAATTTCGTGAAAACTCTTTTAGGAGAGAAGAAAAACAAACATTCTCTCTTACTTCACCATAAGAGCAACAGCAAAACGCCGTTAGTAACAACAAGGTTTTCTTTCACCTGCCATCCAAGAATGTTTCTCATTCCATTCACCATTGCCACTCAAGGAGACACACCAGAGGAGGCATAAAAAAACGCTGTCTCTCCAACGGAGAAACAGCGTTGTGTTAGTTGTCATACAGACGACTGTACTCTTATTATCCCAAGCTGATAGCTTCAGAAGGACAAACGTCAGCGCAAGTACCACATTCTGTACAAGCATCCGGATTGATAGAATATTTGTCACCTTCAGAGATTGCGCCAACCGGGCATTCATCGATACAAGTACCGCAAGCGATACAATCGTCACTAATTACGTAAGCCATTGTTGTAAAAAAGTTAAGTTATTATTAGTACTAATTGATGATACAAAGGTAATGTTTTTACTATTCATTGTAACATCTACATTGCAAAATCTACATAATTTGTACTTTGTCTAAATAATATTATTTCATTAAAGACTGATACATTACTTGCTGCATACGCGTACGGATATCCAGCCGCATCAGGTTCTTACGGTCAAACGGACGGGGATAGATGCGGTTACACAAGAAGACAAAAACCAACTCATTATCCGGGTCAGCCCAGGCACATGTACCGGTAAATCCGGTATGACCGAATGTAGAAGCCGGAGCTTCAGCAGCACAGGGACCTTTATCAGGATTATCCATATCAGGTTTATCAAACCCCAAACCACGACGACTGTTATTCGACTTCACTTTCAAGAACAGTTCACAAGTAGCCCTACTCAAGTAACGGCGGTCACCGCAGACTCCTTTATCGAGCAACATCTGATAAATACGCGCCACATCTTGAGCCGTAGAAAACAAGCCTGCGTTTCCAGAAACTCCGCCTAAAAAAGCAGCCACCTCATCATGCACATACCCTTGCAGCAGTCCTCCGCGCAAAAAGTCATTTTTCACCGTCGGCACAATCTCTTCTTTCGGGAAGCGTGCCAGCGGATTATAAAGCGTACGTGTAAGTCCCATCGGCTTATAAAACACACGCTCCAAGTACGTATCCATCGATTCTCCAGAAACCACCTCAACCAATTCTTTCAGCAAGATAAAATTCAAGCAGCTATACCGGTAAGACCGCCCTTTTAAAGGTTGTTCTGCTATTTTATGTAAAACAGAATCACGAAACTCTTTTCTTACAAACAAATTAGCAGCCACTTGAAGCGGATAATCGGGCGAAGGTTTCATAGATACCCATTCACTCTTGTAAGAAAAGTCGGAACAAGCATATAAATTGGGTTCAATCTGAATCCGATGGTGCGCATCCGGTTTCTTGCGAAACAAACCTCCCTTACAGGTCTTAAGGTCTATCAGCTCCCTATAAAAGGGATAATAAGCAGGCAAGCCAGATTCATGGTACAACAAGTCCTGAATCGTGATGTTTTGCTTGTCAGTGCCTTTCAAGAAAGGCAAGTATTTAGAAGCCTTGTCAGTCAGTCCGAACTTTCCTTCATCATACAGTTTCATTACAGCCAGAAGCGTACCGGTAGTCTTGCTCAATGAAGCCAAATCATACAAGTCGTTTTCACGAACCGGCTCTTTCCCCTCATACGTATGTGTACCAAAACATTTATTATAAACCGGCATACCGTAACGATAAATCAGTACATGACATCCGGGATAAGCCCCTTTATCTATCCCTTCGCGTGCAATTGAATCAATACGCGAAAGCAATGCTGCATTCATATTCAGCTCTTCAGGAGTATATTCCTGAGGACGATTCGGATCAAGTGTAACTCCTGTACCTGCCGGATAAATGCCCAAAGGGACAGACAGCCGACCATTAACTTCCTGTTTTCCAATCAGCACATCCGCCACATAGCGCTGAATCTCAGGTTCTCCTGAGTGAGCGAGTACCACCGACGATGATTTTTTAACAGCCTGATTCAATCCGCCCAATACCTTCAACGAATTAAAACAAACCAGCACCACAGGCTTATCGGCAGCCAGCTGCTCTATCAATCCTTTATAAGAAGCCACTTTCGAATCGTGTACTGCCACAATAACCCGCTGAGCCGGACGGATACGTTTGCGAATCGATGCAAGCGAGTCTAAGTTAGCCCGAATCCATGTAACAGGTAAGGTTTCACGCAAACTACGGTAAAACGGATAGTCTTCAGTCAGAGTAGAAGAAATACTTAACAGCACCGTACCAGAAAGCGACAAGTCGAGCGGCAACACATCTTCCTCATTTTTCACCAGCGTAACCGCTGCTTGCTTCAGTTTATTCATCAGCACCTCCGTTTCCGGTGTATTCAAGCGGCTCATCACCCCGTTTCCTGAGACTTTTTTCTGCTGATTTACGCCCAGGATATATTTAAAGGTAAGCACCTTCCTGCATTTTTCATTAATCGATTCCTCGCTCAACTTACCAGAGCGGATGGCACTCATTACCCCAGCCAGTTCACGCTTCAAGTTACGAGGAGCAAGCAACATATCGTTTCCTGCCATCAAAGCCTGCGCACATACAGCTTCATTACCGGAAATACCTTTCATCTCCAAGGCATCGGTAAATGTCAGTCCATGAAAGCCCAGCTCATTTTGAAGTACCCCAGCTACGATGTCGGATGAGATAGATGCCGGCTTTTTCCCCAAGGAAGGAACATGTAAATGACCAACCATCATACCGCCCACCCCGGCACGGATTGCTTCCCTGAAAGGAAGCAATTCCACGCTATCCAGACGAGCCCGGTCAAAATTCAAAACCGGAAGCGATTTATGAGAGTCTGTTTCCGTATCTCCATGTCCGGGAAAATGTTTACACACAGCCAGCACGCCCCCATCTTCCAGTCCATGCGAATAGGCTACCGCCTTCCGGGCTACCTGCAAAGGAATACTGCCAAACGAGCGTGTATTGATAACCGGATTCTTGGGATTATTATCCACATCAGCCACCGGTGCAAAGTTTACGTGCACTCCTATTTCACGGCATTGACGAGCCACTTCACGCCCATATTCATAAAGCAAAGAATCATTCTGAATACAGCCCAACACTCTGTTACGCGGAAACGACGGAGTTCCTTTCAAGCGCATGGCCAGTCCCCATTCACCATCAAAGGTAATCATCAAAGGAACCGAAGCCAATCCCTGCGCATAGTTTGTCAGTTCAATCTGCTTCTGAATATCTCCACCCGAAAACAAAAGTCCACCCATACCATACTCCGTTACAGCCTGCTCGATGTTCTTCCGGTTGGCTTGCGTAGTAAGCGGGGCTACCGTGTGAATAAACAACTGTCCTACCTTCTGCTTCAGTGTCATTGCGTTCATCTGTTCATCAACCCACTGCCTGCAAGCCTCAACATCATCTGCCTGCAAACGAGGAGAAGAAACCTGCGCCATCAGTGCCTGCCCCATCATCAGCAAGCATATACCTAACCAGTTCATACGAATATTCATTTGCTATCAATCCTTTTGCATTTTTACAACCATCTTACCCACAAAAGCAGCATGTTTACCCATCTGCTGAAGCGGAATATCCATTCCATCTAAGTTCTTATAATATTTAGGAGCATCGAAGAAAGAATGTGAATGTCCTCCCAATACGATATCTATATGACGGGTATGCTTGATCAGTTCCACATCCGAGTAAGGCTTCCCTTCCCATCCTAAATGAGACAGGCAAATAACCAAGTCGCATGCTTCCTGTTCCTTCAACCAATCAGCCACACGCTGTGCCTCCGCTATCGGGTCTTCAAACTTCACATCTCCCGAACAAGAATGAGCCACCAGCCCACTCAGCTTAGGACCTAACCCGAAGACACCGATACGGACTCCTTCGCGCTCCAGCACAACATACTCTTTGACCAATCCTTCGAGCACCGTACCTTGTACATCGTAGTTGGCACAGACAATCGGAAACTTCGCCATTTTAAACAAACGAGCCATATTTTCCAAGCCGAAGTCAAACTCATGGTTTCCGATGGTTCCGGCATCGTATCCCATCGCATTCATCAATTTGATTTCTACTTCCCCCTTAAATAGGTTATAATAAGGGCTTCCTTGTGAAAAGTCGCCGCAATCAAACAACAGCAAATTCTTATGCTCTTTCCGCTGCTGTTTAATCAGCGCAGCCCGCCGGAGAAATCCGGCTTTTCCTGCCACCAGTGTATCAGGGAAAGAAGAAGCATACGGCTCAATTCTACTGTGAGTATCATTGGTATGGAGAATGTACAACTCCTTACTGCCTTGAGCAGAAAGCACACTTGAAAGCAAGCATGCAAATAAAAATACATATATTTTTTTCATGGCATCAATCTTCTCTTATTGTTATAATTTCAACCATTTGGATTCGCCCTTCTACTTTGGCATCAACCGCTTTCCCTTTCTTTTGCATCTCTTTCACGTAGTCGAGCAACAAGTTACGCAGCAGTTTGTCTTTATATACCGTCTTCGACTTCGCTTCACGGAAAGCCGACAACCGATCGTTTCCTTCTGCCAAATAGTCAATCGTAGCTACGATGTATTCCTTCTTCGGGTCAATAAACTTGCCGTTCACTTGCGGTGACTCAAATATTTTCCCGTTGTTAATAGTCAGGTTTGCCCCGCTCAAGCCCTCACCGCCCACGGCTGCTATTTGCTCAAAAAGCTTTTCCAGCGTAGCTCCATCCATAGTCAGCAGGCACAATGCATTCTCAAAAGGCGCAATCTCATAAATGGTGCCAAAGGTAATGTCTCCCTTCGGCAATGCATTCCGGATGCCACCCATATTCATCACTGCCACATCGGCCTCTCTTCCCACCACCGGTCTGGCTGCACCACGCAGCACATCGGCAATCAGGTTCGATAAGGGAGACTCCGGACGTTTGGCTGTCAAATTTGCAGCCGAATATCCGATTACGGGCAACATCATACTATCCACCTTCAACTTATATGGACGGAGTATCTCCTCCGCTTCCATATCAGGATATACTTCATACTCAGCGGTAACAGGAATAGGGCTTCCCTCTACCTCCACTAACGAATAACCGGATTTACATCCTGCCAAAGTAGCGAATCCGGCAAACGCCAACACTAAAATATTATTCTTCAAAACACACTTCTTCATAAACCAATTTGTTTATTGGGGTAAAAATAACCAAAAAAGAAAAGTCTCACAAGAAAAGCACAAAACGAAGCGAAAGAACCTCGCATTTTTTTTAAAAACCCCATGAAATATTTGGCTATGTGCCCAAAAATCACTTACTTTGCACCGCTTTCGCGCAATCGCTGCCAAAGAAGAGTTACTTGGTATGTTGCGTTGTAACGATAAACAATTTAATTTAAAAAGAAAAATGGATTTAATTAAAATTGCAGAAGAAGCATTTGCTACTGGCAAACAGCATCCTTCATTCAAAGCTGGTGATACTATTACAGTAGCATACCGTATCGTTGAAGGTAGCAAAGAACGTGTACAGTTGTACCGTGGTGTTGTTATCAAAATCGCAGGTCATGGTGACAAAAAACGCTTCACCGTACGTAAGATGTCAGGAACTGTAGGTGTAGAACGTATTTTCCCGTTGGAATCTCCGGCTATCGACAGCATTACTGTAAACAAGGTGGGTAAAGTACGCCGTGCTAAATTGTACTACTTGCGTGCACTTACCGGTAAGAAAGCCAGAATTCAGGAAAAACGCGTTAACGCATAATTCTGAAAACAATTACTTCCTTACATATAAAAGAGGGTATTTCTCACGAAATATCCTCTTTTATTTTTATGTTCCTCCCTTCTGCTCCCCAAACTCCGCCTTCCTTTCCATGTCAATACAAGCCTCAAAAACATGCCGCAAACTCGTCGAAGCGGAAGAGTTGAAATGCCAAGGCGAACAGATTAAAACACCAAGGCAAATCACTTGAAACGACAAGGCGTCTGAAGCTCCTCAAAGAAGGTGTTCTGCCTCCGAAAAAACAAACCTGTATATACAAAGAAAAGACCACCCCAAAGGGTAGCCTTTTCTTAAATATAACATGTGAAGGAATAATCAGTCTTCTTTTACTTCCCAACCCAATGCACTTGCACCCAATACAGCTGCATCTGCATCTTTCAACTGAGAAAGAAGTAATTTTGTCTTTCCTGCATAAATTTTCAAGATATTATCATCGATTGCTTTCTGAATCGGTTTCATGATATAATCACCCGATTTTGCCAAGCCACCGAATAAGATAATAGCTTCCGGACTTGAGAAGGCAATAAAGTTAGCCAGAGCTTTTCCCAATACACTACCGGTAAATTCAAAAATATCCAAAGCCAGCTTATCACCTTTTACCGCAGCATCATATACGTCTTTTGATACAATATCATCTGCAGGGATATTTCTCAACAAGCTCGGTTCGGTACGCTGAACCAAGAATTCACGTGCAGTACGAGCCACTCCAGTTGCAGAACAGTAAGTTTCCAAACAACCTCTACGTCCGCAACCACATGGTCTTCCAACCGGGTCAACAATCACGTGTCCCAATTCGCCGGCAAAACCATCGTGACCATATACCAACTGACCATTGATAACAATACCACTACCTACACCTGTACCCAAAGTAATCATGATAAAATCTTTCATTCCACGGGCAGCACCATAAGTCATTTCACCGATAGCAGCTGCATTTGCGTCATTCGTCAATGCAGTAGGAATACCTAACTTTTCTTCGAACATAGCAGCCAATGGAATAATACCTTTCCATGGCAAGTTGGGAGCAAATTCAATCGTTCCGTTATAATAATTTCCGTTTGGAGCACCTACACCCATACCTTTAATTTTATCAGCACCACCTACGGCCTGAATCAAAGGCAAAAGTTTTTTACAAACGGCATCTACATACTCATCAATCACATCATACTGCTGTGTTTTCACAGAATCTGAAGACAAAACATTGCCACGAGAATCAACGATACCGAAAACGGTATTGGTACCGCCAATATCCATACCAACTACGTAAGGTTTTTCCATATTGCTTATAGTCATACTGTTTATATGTTTTTAGGTTAATTATCAAGGCAAAAATAAGGATTCGCCCCCTATGTAACAAATTTTTTCTTGTTTATTTATAGAGAAAACTAACTTTTCTTATATTTGCGCCACATCACAGAAAGAAACTTAAGAAATGATACGACTAACAAATATCAACAAGACCTATAATAACGGGACTCCTCTTCACGTATTAAAAGGTATAAATCTTACGATTAAAAAAGGAGAGTTTGTTTCTATCATGGGAGCTTCCGGCTCCGGGAAGTCCACCCTGCTGAATATTCTTGGCATTTTAGATAATTATGATGAAGGAGAGTATTACCTAAATGACATCCTTATCCGAAACTTGAATGAAACGAAAGCTGCCGAATACCGGAACCGGATGATTGGCTTTATCTTCCAGTCGTTCAATCTGATTTCTTTTAAAAATGCCATGGAGAATGTAGCTCTTCCTTTATTCTATCAAGGTGTCAGCCGGAAAAAGCGCAACCAGCTTGCGTTAGAATATCTTGAAAAGTTAGGTCTGAAAGAATGGGCACACCACATGCCGAATGAATTATCGGGCGGACAGAAACAGCGTGTAGCCATTGCCAGGGCCTTGATTACCAAACCACAAATCATCCTTGCCGATGAACCTACCGGCGCATTAGACAGCAAAACCTCAGTAGAAGTGATGAATCTGCTGAAGGAACTGCACGAAAAAGAGGGGCTGACCATTGTGGTCGTTACACACGAAAGCGGGGTTGCCAATCAAACCAACAAAATCATCCATATTAAAGACGGAGTCATCGAACGCATCGAAGACAATATAGACCATAATGCATCCCCGTTTGGAAAAAACGGCTATATGAAATAACTGACATGGATTTACTCATTGAAATATACGGCACCATCATGCGCAACAAACTGCGCACTTTATTAACCGGCTTTTCCGTAGCATGGGGAATATTTATGCTGATTGTCTTGCTCGGTTCCGGGAACGGACTGATTCATGCCTTTGAAGGACAGTCGGAAGGCATGATGATGAACTCCATGAAAATTTATCCCGGAGTTACCTCAAAGCCCTTCCAAGGAATGAAAGAAGGAAGACTCATCTCACTGAATGAAAACGACCGTAAGTTAACCGCCCAAGCTTTTCCCACTCACATCATTGCCACCGGAGCTACGGTAAGCAAAAGCGATGCTCATCTTACCTACGAAAAAGAAGCCATAAGCATCGGGTTGGACGGGGTCTTTCCAAACTACCCCGAACTGGAAGCGGTTCAATTAAAAAAAGGAAGATTCATTAATGAGCGCGATATGCAGGAAAGAAGGAAAGTGGTGGTTATCCACGAAAAGACAGAAAAAACACTCTTTCCAAAAACCAACTCTTTAGGAAAATACATCAATTCCGACGGAGTCATGTATCAGGTAGTAGGCATTTATACCGACCAAAACAGTTTTTCTCCTACCGCCCTTGTACCCTTTACTACCCTCCAGCTTATTTATAATAAAGGAGACAGTATTGATAACCTTATTTTTTCAACCAAGGGATTAGCCAGTGAAGAACTGAACACCCGCTTTGAAAACGATTACCGGAAAGCTCTCGGCTCTTATAAGCAGTTTGCAGCCGACGACGACGGTGCCATCTGGATATGGAACCGCTTCACACAATATTTACAACAGCAAACGGCAGGCAACATTCTTCATCTGGCTATCTGGATTATCGGAATCTTTACCCTGCTGAGCGGCATTGTGGGAGTCAGCAATATCATGCTCATCACCGTACGCGAGCGGACGCATGAATTTGGCATCCGCAAAGCCCTTGGAGCCAAGCCCATGTCTATACTCTGGCTCATCATTTCCGAAAGTGTTACCATTACCACCTTCTTTGGCTACATAGGCATGGTGGCAGGTATTGCGGTTACCGAATACATGAATCAAGTAGCCGGCAAACAAACCATCGATGCACGCATGTTTTCTGTCACTGTATTCGAGAATCCTACGGTTGACATCAGCATAGCCATCGAAGCTACCCTGACCTTGATTGTTGCCGGAACACTGGCAGGTCTGTTTCCCGCAAGGAAAGCAGCCCGCATCCGTCCGATTGAAGCACTTAGAGCCGATTAAAGAAGTATGAAAAAATTAGATTTAGACACATGGGAAGAAATTCTCATTACCCTCACCCGAAACAAAACACGCAGCATACTGACTGCCTTCGGCGTATTTTGGGGAATATTCATGTTAGTTGCCTTAATGGGAGGAGCGCAAGGCATGCAGGACAAGCTTTCACAGAATTTTGCCGGATTTGCCACCAACTCTGGCTTCATGGGAGCCAACCAGACGGGAAAAGCTTACAAAGGATTTCAGCAGGGGCGATCATGGGATTTGGAAAACAAAGACGTAGACCGCGTAAAGCGCCAAGTACCTGAAGTGGATGTCATTACTCCGAGTTTGGCAAAGTGGGGAGTCAATGTCATTTACGGAGAGCATAAAATATCGGGAACCTTAAAAGGGCTTTATCCGGAATACGGAAAAATAGAAGAACCGGCCATCAGCTTCGGACGCTATCTCAATGAGATTGATATCCAAGAGCGACGGAAGGTGTGCATCATAGGAAAACGTATCTATGAGACCTTGTTCCCGGAAAAAACCAATCCGTGTGGCAAGTTTATAGAGATTAACGGAATCTACTATCAAGTTATCGGGGTCAGCACAGGGATCGGAAACATTTCCGTACAAGGAAGGTCGGAAACTTCTATTCTCATTCCCTTTACCACTATGCAGCAAAACTACAACTTCGGACAAAAAGTACAGTTGCTTTGCTATACCGCACACAAAGGCTATTCCATCAGTGAGGTGGAAAAGAAGGTTGAAAGGGTTGTGAAGCAGGCCCACCTGATTCACCCCGACGACCAGCAAGCCCTGATAATATTAAATGCCGAAGTCATGTTCAGCATGATGGATAATCTGTTTTCAGGCATCCGCATCCTCAGCTGGATTGTAGGATTAGGTACCCTGCTCGCCGGTGCTATAGGAGTAAGTAACATCATGATGGTAACGGTTAAAGAGCGCACTACTGAAATTGGTATCCGCCGCGCCATCGGAGCACGCCCATCCGACATTCTTCAACAGATTCTTTCTGAAAGCATGGTATTAACCTCACTGGCAGGCATGTCAGGTATCTCCTTCGCGGTCTTCCTCCTCAATATCGTTGAGTCGGCAGCTTCTACCCCTTCCGCTCCGGTTCATTTTCAGATTGGATTCTGGGAGGCTGTAGGAGCCTGCATCTTACTGATGATTTTAGGACTGCTTGCCGGGCTGGCTCCAGCTTACAGGGCTATGGCTATCAAGCCGATAGAAGCTATCAGAGATGAATAACCTGAATTCCTCAAAATAAGCAACCATAAAATAAAGAAGAAACTAATCAACTACAAGTATGAAAAAATACATCAAAGTCATCGTATTCGTGTGTATCGCACTGATTTTCATTGGAACATTCGTGTTCTTATATCAAAAGTCGCAGCCGAAGAAAACACTTTATCATATTTTAAAGGCTGAAACAGGCGATTTAATACAAACAACAGTAGCCACCGGAAAAATAGAACCGCGTGATGAAGTAGAAATTAAGCCACAGATTTCGGGAATCATAGCCGAAGTGTACAAAGAAGCCGGACAAACCGTAAAAAAAGGAGAAGTCATAGCCAAAGTGAAAGTAATTCCGGAGTTAGGGTCACTGAATGCAGCCGAAAGTCGGGTACGTCTGGCTAAGATGAATGGGGAGCAAGCTGAAACCAACCTAAAGCGTATGGACCAACTGTATCAGAAAAAACTGGTCAGCAACGAAGAGTATGAACAAACCTTATTGGCTGCCAAACAAGCGAGAGAAGAATTGCAGGCTGCCAAAGATAATCTGGAAATTGTAAAGGAAGGTATTACCCAAAGCAGCGCATCGTTTAGCAGCACCCTGATCCGATCTACCATTACCGGACTGATTCTGGATGTTCCCATCAAAGAAGGGAATTCGGTTATCATGAGTAATACATTTAATGACGGAACCACCATTGCTACCGTGGCCGACATGAGCGACTTGATTTTCCGGGGAAATGTAGACGAGACTGAAGTAGGACGCATTCATGAAGGCATTCCGGTAAAAATCACCTTGGGAGCTCTGCAAAACATGAAGTTTAATGCCAGTCTTGAATACATTTCACCGAAAAGCATAGAAAACAATGGAGCAAACCAGTTTGAAATCAAGGCAGCTATCCAGATACCCGACAGTGTAACCATCCGGTCGGGCTATAGCGCCAATGCTGAAATCGTATTACAGCGTGCCGACCACGTTTTGACAGTACCTGAAAGTGTCATTGAGTTTAACGGTGACTCTGCATTTGTTTATCTGCTCACCGATAGTGTACCGGCACAACAGTTCAAGCGCATTCCCGTTACAACTGGTATCAGCGACGGCATAAAAATAGAAATCAAACAAGGTCTCCAGCCCGGCAACCTTGTCCGCGGAATGAAAAAAGAAGAATAAGTCATGAATAACCTGAAGAAAATAATTACCCTATGCCTCCCTCTCGTCATGGGAAATCTCACGGCTCACGCTCAGCAGGCATGGAGCTTAAAGCAGTGCATTGACTATGCGATAGAACATAATTTGACAATCAAGCAACAGGAGTCTGTATGTGAGCAAAATGAAATAGAACTCAATACCGCCAAATGGAGCCGCTTGCCCAACCTGAACGGAAGTGCTTCTCACACATTTAATTTCGGACGAAGCCTTCAGTCGGATAATACGTACCGCAGTCTGAATACACAAAATACGGGATTAAATCTTACCACAAATATTCCCTTATTTACCGGGATGCAGATTCCTAACAACATTGCACTTTCCAAACTCAATCTGAAAGCTGCGATTGAAGACTTAAACAAGGCAAAAGAAGATATCAGCATCCAAGTTACGTCTTCTTTTTTACAGGTATTATTTAATGAAGAACTTAAAAAAGTAGCCCAGGAACAAGTCTTGCTGAGCAAGGAAATGCTCCGGCAAAAAGAAGCTTATTTTGAAAACGGGAAAGCGTCAAAAGCCGAATGGCTCGAAGCGCAGGCCCGTGTGGCTCAAGACCAACTTTCGGCTGTTCAAGCTCAAAACAATTATCACCTGGCATTACTTGAGCTGAGCCAGCTTTTAGAATTGCCTTCGCCGGAAGATTTTCAAATTGTCTCTCCCGAAGCAGATGAAGCGTCTTTCATCAAAGAACTGACAGCTCCGGAAGACATCTACTGCGAAGCAATCCGGAACAAACCATCTATCAAAGCTGCCCGCTACCGGCTGGAAGGAGCTGCTCACAACATCCGTATTGTTCAAAGTGCCTATTACCCGCAACTCAGTTTCGGGGCAGGACTCAGCACCAATTACTTCAATGTATCAGGACAAGAGAATCACAGTTTCAGTTCACAGCTGCGCGATAATTTCAGCCAATACATCGGCTTCTCACTAAGCGTTCCGCTGTTTAACCGGCTCGCTACCCGAAACCGTGTCCGTAATGCCCGGGTGCAGCAAAACATACTCAACTGGCAACTGGAAGACAGCAAAAAAGCACTATATAAAGAAATCCAGCAAGCCTATTACAATGCCGTAAGTGCCGAAAGCCAATATCAAAGCAGCCGGACAGCCGATCAGGCTGCCGAAGCCTCTTTCGTTCTGATGAAAGAAAAATACAGCAACGGAAAAGCCAATGCCACAGAATATAACGAAGCACGTACTGCATGGATGAAAGCCGTGTCTGACCGTATTCAAGCCAGATACGACTATCTGTTCCGAACCAAGATTTTAGATTTCTATAAAGGAGAGCCTCTATACTAAACCCCTCTTGACACAGCTGCCTTGATGCTCACGACAGCAAGCCAAGGCAGCTGTTCTTTGAATGAGGGCTTACCATTTGTCGTTTTTTCACATACCAAAAGATACAACCTAAGAAGAAATTTGTATATTTGCCATTGTAGGCTTCCGAACCGAAGCAACTGAATCTAAATATCAACAAAAACACTTATCAACTATGGCAGATAGTAAAGAGACCCTCTTCTCCGATTTCCCCGCCGTATCCACCCAAGAATGGATGGACAAAATTACAGTGGATCTGAAAGGAGCGGATTATGAAAAAAGGCTGGTATGGAAAACCAATGAAGGGTTTAAAGTGAAACCTTTCTACCGCCAGGAAGACTTGGAAGGATTAAAAACCACTGAAGGGCTTCCGGGACAATTCCCCTACCTACGTGGTAATAAAAAGAATGACAATACTTGGTTTATCCGCCAAGACATCCAGGTAGATAATCCGGAAGAAGCCAATGCCAAAGCATTAGATTTACTGAACAAAGGCATTGATTCTTTGGGATTCAAAATAAAAGGAAAAGACGTAAGTGAAGAATTTATTCATACTTTGCTGAAAGACATTTGCTGCGAATGCATTGAACTTAACTTCAAAACCTGCCAGCGGCAAACCGTTAAATTAGCCCGGTTTGTAACTCAATATTTCAAAGAAAAGGGATATGCTCCCGAAAAATTGCAAGGTTCATTCAACTTCGACCCCATCGGAAAAATGCTGAAGAAAGGAAAAGACCGTAGCGAACTCATCCCTACAGCTAAAGAGTTAATTGAAATTCTGACTCCTTACCCTTCTTTCCGGTGTATAGCTGTCAACTCCCTCCAACTGAATAATGCAGGAGCTTATATCTATCAGGAATTAGGATATGCATTAGCTTGGGGAAATCAATATCTGGCTTGCATGACAGAAGCTGGAGTTCCGGTGGATACTGCAGCACAGAAAATAAAATTCAACTTCGGCATCAGTTCAAATTATTTCATGGAGATTGCCAAATTCAGAGCAGCACGCTTATTATGGGCTCAAATAGTCAACGAATATAAACCTTCATGCCTGTGTGCCTGCCAGATGATTGCGCATGCCGAAACTTCTCATTTCAATCTCACCCTGTTTGATGCCCATGTCAACTTGTTACGCACACAGACTGAAGCCATGAGTGCTGCCCTTGCAGGAGTTGACTCCATGACCGTCACTCCGTTTGACCAAGTTTATGAAAGTCCAAACGAATTTTCTGAACGCATCGCACGCAACCAGCAGCTGTTATTAAAAGAAGAAGCTCATTTAAACCGTATCGTTGACCCGGCTGCAGGTTCATATTACATTGAAAACCTGACCGTATCTATTGCTAAACAGGCATGGGAGCTCTTCCTGCAAGTGGAAGAAGAAGGAGGTATGACAGCAGCTGTTAAAGCAGGCCGCATACAAGAAGCTGTAAACGGAAGCAACAAAGCACGTCATGAAGCCGTTTCCAAACGTAAAGAAATCTTATTGGGAACTAACCAATATCCGAATTTCACCGAATTAGCCGGTGAAAAATCTCCTTTGACTTCTGCATGTTGCTGCGGTAACGAGAACGAGGAAAGTGATACAGAATTTGCAGCCCTAAATACAGACCGTGCTGCAAGCGAGTTTGAAGCACTCCGCCTGCAAACCGAACACTCCGGCAAACGCCCGAAGGCATTCATGCTTACCATCGGAAATCTTGCCATGCGTCAGGCACGTGCTCAGTTCTCATGCAACTTCCTTGCTTGCGCAGGCTATGAAGTAATTGACAACCTCGGCTTTCCTTCCGTTGAAGAAGGAGTCAAGGCAGCCATCAATGCCCAAGCTGATATCATTGTTCTCTGTTCCAGCGATGACGAATATGCGGAATATGCCATTCCGGCATTCCAGGAGGTAAACGGAAGAGCCCTGTTTATTGTGGCTGGTGCACCTGCCTGCATGGACGATTTAAAAGCTGCAGGCATCGAAAACTTTATCCACGTGCGTTGCAACGTATTGGAAACATTACGAGAATACAACAAAAAGCTATTAAGTCTATAAGTTTTTGAGTAGACTAATCCCTTTCAACAAACTTAAAAACTGAAGCTCAAAAACGGAAAGCTATGAAACCTAATTTTAAAAACATCGATATATTTGCCGGATTCCATCCACAAAACGGAATGGAGTGGCAAAAAGAAAACGGCATTACAGCCAACTGGAAAACACCTGAGCAAATTCAGGTAAAACCGGTTTATACCAAAGAAGACCTGGAAGGCATGGAGCATCTGGATTATGCAGCAGGTATTCCTCCCTATCTGCGGGGTCCCTATTCCATGATGTACACCTTCCGCCCGTGGACCATCCGTCAATATGCAGGATTCTCTACCGCTGAAGAATCTAACGCATTCTATCGCCGTAACCTGGCTTCCGGACAAAAAGGATTGTCGGTTGCATTCGACCTTCCTACTCACCGCGGATACGACCCGAATCATCCCAGAGTAGTTGGCGACGTGGGTAAAGCGGGTGTATCTATCTGCTCACTGGAAAATATGAAAGTGTTATTCGACGGAATCCCGCTCAATAAAATGTCTGTTTCAATGACCATGAACGGAGCCGTACTTCCCATCATGGCATTCTATATCAATGCCGGACTGGAACAGGGAGCCAAGCTGGAAGAAATGGCAGGAACCATCCAAAATGATATTCTGAAAGAATTCATGGTACGTAACACGTATATCTATCCGCCTGCATTCTCCATGAAAATCATTTCTGACATCTTTGAATATACTTCGCAAAAGATGCCTAAATTCAATTCTATCTCCATTTCGGGATACCACATGCAGGAAGCAGGAGCTACAGCCGACATCGAACTGGCTTATACCCTTGCCGACGGACTGGAATATCTGCGCGCCGGAGTGGCAGCCGGTATCGATATTGATGCCTTTGCTCCCCGACTCTCTTTCTTCTGGGCCATCGGTATGAATCACTTCATGGAAATCGCCAAGATGCGTGCTGCGCGTATGCTGTGGGCCAAGATTGTGAAACAGTTTAATCCGAAAAACCCCAAATCGCTTGCACTCCGTACGCACTCACAGACTTCCGGATGGTCGCTTACTGAGCAAGACCCGTTCAATAATGTAGGACGTACCTGTATTGAAGCTATGGCAGCAGCATTGGGTCATACCCAGTCACTTCATACCAACGCCTTGGATGAAGCCATCGCATTGCCCACCGACTTCTCTGCACGTATTGCCCGTAATACCCAAATCTATATTCAGGAAGAAACTCAGGTATGCAAGAATGTAGATCCATGGGGAGGTTCTTACTATGTAGAATCACTGACCAACGAACTGGCTCATCGCGCCTGGGAGCATATCCAGGAAATCGAACGTCTGGGCGGTATGGCTAAGGCGATTGAAACCGGTATTCCTAAAATGCGTATCGAAGAGGCAGCCGCACGCACCCAGGCACGGATTGACTCAGGTGAACAAACCATTGTGGGTACCAACAAGTATCGCTTGGAAAAAGAAGACCCAATTGATATTCTGGAAGTAGACAACACCGCAGTGCGTCAGGAACAGGTGGAAAACCTGCGCCGGTTAAAAGAAGGACGTAATCAGGAAGAAGTAGACAAGGCACTGGCTGCCATTACTGAATGTGTAAAGACAGGAAAGGGAAACCTGCTGGAGTTGGCAGTGGAAGCCGCTCACGTACGTGCCACCTTAGGAGAAATATCCGATGCCTGCGAAGCAGTAGTCGGACGATATAAAGCAGTAATCAGAACGATATCAGGCGTGTATTCATCAGAAAGTAAAAAAGATGCAGATTTCGCAAAAGCTTGCGAACTGACCGAACAATTTGCGAAAAAAGAAGGACGGCGTCCGCGTGTCATGATTGCCAAAATGGGACAAGACGGACACGATCGAGGTGCCAAAGTTGTAGCAACCGGATTTGCCGACTGCGGATTCGACGTAGACATGGGACCTTTGTTCCAGACTCCTGAAGAAGCAGCGCGTGAAGCAGTTGAAAATGACGTGCATGCAGTAGGTGTTTCTTCACTTGCAGCCGGACATAAGACACTGGTTCCGCAGATTATAGAAGAATTGAAGCGATTGGGACGTGAAGACATCTTAGTCTTTGCCGGAGGAGTCATCCCTGCCCAAGATTATGATTTCTTGTATCAAGCTGGCGTAATGGCTATCTTTGGTCCCGGTACTTCTGTTGCCAAATCGGCTTGCCAGGTAATGGAGCTCCTGCTCAATACAGAAGAATAAAGAAGCCAGCTAAAGCATAGCCGATAAAAGAAACAAGCTTTAACTCATCTGAGCATACTCCGCTCTATTGAAAGCCGGAGAAGCCAAGCGAGTTAAAGCTTGTTTTGTTAGAGAATCTACCGGAGTTACCCAGTCCTTTCAACAGTGCAGCACTCCAGAGTTATCATTACATAAAGAATTTCAAGACAAACACCGCAGCCAGCAAACACATGCCGGGAGTCAGTTTTTCCCGTTTTCCGCAAAGCAGGTTAATCAATACATAACTGATCAGTCCCAATACAATGCCATCCGAAATGCTATAAGCCAGAGGCATAAAAATAATGCAGAGAAAAGCAGGAATCGACTCTGAGTAATCTGTAAAATCAACCTTCTTTACCGATGACATCATCATCAGTCCTACCAGAATCAAGACAGGAGCCGTAGCCGCCCCCGGCACAGCCAGAAAGAACGGAGCCAGAAACAAAGCCAGCAGAAAGCAAAGAGCCGTAACAAATGCTGTCAATCCGCTGCGTCCTCCTTCTCCTACTCCCGATGCACTTTCCACAAACGTAGTAATGGTACTGGTACCCAGCGCTGCTCCTACTGTTGTTCCGAAGGCATCTACCAGAAAAGCCTGCTTCAGGTGAGGTATTTTGCCGTCTTTTGTCATCATACCTGCCTTGGTAGTCACTCCCACCAGTGTGCCGATGGTATCAAACATATCCACAAACAAGAAGGTAAACACCACAATCAGCATTTCCTTAGTAAAGATATGCTCCCACTCAAACTTAAAGAAAATCGGTTCAATGGAAGGCGGCATACTCACCACCGCATCCATGTGCGTCACCCCCATCGGGATACCCACCAGCGTAGTCAGCAGGATACCAAACAGCAAAGCCCCACGCATGCGTCGCACCAGCAGCACCGAAGTAATCAGCAAACCAATCAGTGCCAGTAAAGCCGAACCAGAAGTAATCTGTCCCAAGCCGACCAGCGTTGCATCATTGTTTACAATAACTCCGGCATTCTGCAGCCCCAAGAAAGCAATAAACAAACCGATACCAGCTCCTATCGCATTTTTCAAGGTCACAGGCAAGGCATCCACAATCTTCTCACGCAAGTTAGTAACCGTCAAGACGATAAATATCAATCCCTCCAGCAACACAGCTGTCAAGGCAAACTGCCAAGAATAGCCCAGTGTAAGGCAGACCGTATAAGCAAAAAACGCATTCAGTCCCATACCCGGAGCCAGTCCGAAAGGCAATTTGGCATAAAAAGCCATCAGCAGCGTAGCAAAAGCCGATGCAACAGCCGTCGTGGTAAACAACGCACCCTTATCCATACCCGCCGCACTCAAGATGTTCGGATTGACAGCCAAGATATAAGCCATGGTCAGGAACGTAGTAATTCCCGCCATTACTTCCGTACGCACCCGCGTCACATTCCGGTCAAAGCCGAATAATTTTTCAAGCATTCCCTTTTTCATCAGAACGTCCATTTCATTGCCAAGGTAGGAATACAATAGAATCCATTACGCATAGCAAAGTTTGTACTCAACTCACACTCTGTACCCACACTCAGGTTAAACTCATCGTTCACATGCTTGAACTTATTCAAGTTTACCCAAAACTGAGGTTCACTCATGAAAATAAAATCATGTCCGTTATGTTTCTCACGCCAGAAATCCATGAATCCGCTGAATGTATATTTCCCTTCATCGAAATGAAGCGTCCAAGTACCAGTCAACTGGAAGTTATGAGGTTTCTCATTCTTCTGAATATATTTATACAAGACCTGCAAGCCGAACACACGCGAAAAGTCTGCGTTATTCCAGCTATAGGATACACCACCCAAGAATGCATTGTTGATATAATTCAACCCTCCGTTATACTCCACATGAGCCGCAAAAGGTGCTTTCCAGAATTTCAAGTCACGGCTGATTTCCCAATACGCACAATCTACTCCTTTATCGGTATAATCCATATCCACAAAGAAATAGGTACTCCCCCATTTGTCAGCCTTAAACATTTCTACTGTGGTAGTCACCCAAGGACGACCATCCAACGAGTTATAAAGCGCACGTCCCAAATCATAGTGCAACTGAAGATTCAACTGTGCCATAGCACTCATGGCAAACGTACAGCAAAAGAACACGAATAAAATTAGTTTTTTCATCGTTCGTTAACGTATTTTTAACAAATTATCAAATCGGCTGCAAAATTACATAAAAAACTGCTATTCCACCAAATCCCCCGAAAGAAGGCAATCACTTTTCATACGGCAATCCCGTATCATAGATGAAGAATGATAAATGAAGAATGATAGATGAAAAACCAAGAACGAAAAAACTCACGAACTATAACCTTATAAACTCATAAACTTAAAAACTAAAATTCGTATATTTGCTCACAAATAACAACTAAAATGAAAAGATTCGCCTCACTCCTCCTGACCAGCCTGATGCTGCTCACCCTGCAAGCACAAATTAGCCCGGAAGCCCTCCGCACGTGGCACAGTAATAAATTCTCCCTGTTCATCCACTTCGGACTTTATTCCCAAGCCGGCGGCGTATGGAACGGACAGCCGGTAACCCGAGGATACAGCGAACAGATACAGGCATTTGCTCCTATTCCCAAAGAAGCATACCATGCTCTTGCCCAGACCTTCAACCCTGACCGGTTTAATGCCGACTCAATCGTGGCACTTGCCCAAGCTGCCGGCATGCGCTCCATCATCTTCACCACAAAACATCATGACGGATTCTGTATGTTTCATACCGAAACCACTCCTTACAACAGTTATCATGCCACTCCCGGAAAACGCGATTTCGTGAAAGAGCTCTCCGAAGCCTGCCAGAAAAAAGGTATAAACTTCGGACTCTATTATTCACTCATCGATTGGAGTTTTCCCGAAGCATCCCCCATGTCGGGACATAATGCCGACTTTATTCCGGATGCGCATCATGCGTTCACCAAAAAGCAACTGACCGAATTACTCACCCGCTACGGAAAGATTTCAGAACTGTGGTTCGACATGGGAGCCAATACCCCCGAACAAAGCCGGGAACTTTATCAGTTGGTACACCAGCTCCAACCCGACTGCATGGTCAGCGGACGACTGGGAAACGACCAGTACGATTTTTGTGTCATGGGCGACAATGCTTACCCCGAATCCAGTCTGCAAACCCCTTGGCAAAGTGCAGCCTCTATGTTTAATGAAACTTGGGGCTATCGTTCGTGGCAAGAGCGGGGCGATGTACGCGAAAAAGCAAAAGAAAAACTGAAAGATTTAATCAGTGTGGCAGCTCATGGAGGAAACTACCTGCTCAATATCGGTCCGAAGGGCGACGGCTCTGTGGTTCCGTTTGAAAAAGAGGTACTCATGCTGATCGGGCAATGGCTGAACCGATATGGCTATGCCATCTACGATACCGAAGCCTCACCGTTCCGGCAAGACTTCAGCTGGGGACAGGTTACGCGGAAAGGAAAACAGCTTTTTCTGTTCCTCTCCGGAATCTATCCACAAGACGGAAAAGTTATACTGAACTTACCGGGATACAAGCTAATAAAAGGAGACGGAAAAATGGCAACATACCTGCAATACGGCAACCAGATTGAACTGACCATACCTGCTTCGGCTTATAACGACGGAACCATCCACGTTCTGACACTGGATTTTGACACACCCATTCAGCCTCAACTCGCAGAAACGGTACAGGGCATGACACTGACTGCCCGAAATGCAACTCCACATTATAGCTATTCCTGTTTCGACTATTACAGCAACTACCGCAGCACCACTGCCTATAGCTGGGAGGTAGAACAGCTTCTGCTGAAACAACTGGAACTGATTTATACCGAACAAGAAGCCGGAAAGACCCTCGACCTGACCATTGACAACAAGCAATATACCCTTACACTTGATAAAGGAAAGCCCGAACGCCCTGCCACAAATGCCAAGCTGGCTTTTGCATCCACTCTCACATGGGGACAGCGGTATGTATGCGGACCGGGAAGCGGCATGTTCGAATCGCCTGCCTTCCTGCAAACCGACTTACAGCATGCGCCTGCCAGCGGAAAGACATGGGTGCCTACGGATAAAGAGCAAGACGAATTTCCCTGTAGCCCGTTCTCTACCTACTTCGTTATGCAAAATGTATATGCTACCCGTTCCCAGCATATTCTGATGGAGGTAGGAGCCGGCAACGGAATCGAAGTCTATGTAAACGGCAAGTCCATCATGAAACATCTGAATCCATACCGATGCACATTCCGTACGGAAAAGCTCATTGTTCCCTTACAGAAAGGCGACAACCAAATCGTACTCCGTGCCTATAACCGGTTTGAAGGACGCACCGGTTATCTGCTCCGTCCGGCAAAGGAACAGGTGGTCTATCGGCAAGACTTTACACTCCCCGATGCAACCGACGGCAAGCGCCATACCATTACGGTACGGCCTCATCATCCGTCTTCAGCACACACCGACGCCGAACTGTCAAACTTGCGTATCCGCCTGCGCCGGGTAGCCCTGTAAAAAGAGAGGGAAAAGAATCATTCTTTCCCTCTAAAAAACTGTTCTTCCTCCATCTTCCTGATGCGGCGACGGGCATCCTGATAAGGAGTGATTTTATCTTCCATGATATTACCCTGCTTATCGCGTTCATAGCGTTCCGGCTCTGGGACAGCCTCCATATACTTACGCAAGTAACGGATGGCAAGTTTCTGATTTTTCAGCAGTTCATAACGAATACCGATGTTATAGAGCAAAGCAGAATTTCCGGTATATTCATATTGCTTGACCATGCCTTCCGCCTCCTTCTTCCAATCTCCCTGATAATGATAACACTCAGCAAGCAACCCATATAACTTACCCATCAAGCTGTCTGCTGGTTGAACTAATTCTACCGCCTGTTCCATTGCCGTAATCCCTTCGTCTTTCCAGGAAGTACGGACAGCCGACCGAGCAAAATAAATCAGCGCATTGATATTGGCAGGAGTGGCAGGTGACTTCTTCAAAGCTTCTTTCATGTTATCATAAGTCCCGTAAAACCAATTGTCACCATAATAAGCCACACCTAAATAATAATAAGTAAGAAAACTGTTGTCCCCCATCCGCTTCAATGCTTCATAACGACTGATAGCTTCCGGATAACGATGCAACATACAATAAGCCTTGGCGTTCTGACGGTTCACATCCACATCCATCGTATCAGTAAGCCGATAAGTCTCCGTCACTTCCAAGGCATCCTGATATTGCTCATTCGAATTAAACAAATTAGCTACCCGTGCAACGGTCTTCGCATCAAGTGAATCAAGGTGATAAGCAGCCCGATAGCCAAGAAAGGCAAATTCCAGACTATCCATCAATTCATAAGTCTGCCCCAGTAGGCGGTAGGCCTCTGCCGAAGCCGAATCTTTCTCTAACCAGTCATGACATGCCTGCTTCGCCTGCTGCCAAGCATCCACATCAAACAGACTCTGGATGTGTTGACAGCGGAGATAGCTTGACTCAGGCATAAGTTCCACTGCTCGACCATAACACTCAGCAGACTTCCGGATGTTACCGATGCGCCGGTAACACTCCGCCAAATCCGCCCAAGTTTTTACCGCTGTAGTGTCACGCTCTAACTGAGCCACCAACAGCTTTTCTACGTCTCCCCATTTATGCAAAGCCTTATATGCCTGTAAACGCCACTCAAGACATTCTTCATCAAGCAAGTCTACCTTCGAAGTTGCAGCAATCACTTCTTCATAGGCATAGTGAGTCATGGCTTCTTTTATCTTTTCTTTATCTTGTGCCCGAACACACCACATGCAGGCATATAACCCCAATAATAAACAAGCCCAACGTTTCATTTCATTATTTCTCTAACTTTATATCTTTTGTCTTTATCAAAATCACTCCGTCTTTCCCTTTCTCACCGTATTGTTCTAGCGAAATCTTATCCTTTAATACCGATATAGATTCTATCCGGTCAGTCGGAAGCCGATTCATTGCTTCTTTTGAAGACTCAACTCCGTCAATCAGAATCAATGTATTCCCCAAAGTCATCTCTGGCTTCTTTTCGGCATTCCGAAGAGAAAATGTCACAGGAAGGGTATATTTTACATTCACCGCCTGTCCTCTCTGCTTTCCGGCCTTCCATTTCGGCATCAATCCGATTACCCGCAGAGCCTCTGCATCGACCGAGGGAGATACCGACCGAAGAATTTCCGGATTGATTACTGAACCATCTTTTGCAATGACAAACCGGGCAATCACCCTTCCTTCTATCTTTTCTTTAAGGGCATCAGCAGGATATTTAATGTTACGCTCCAAGAAACGAAGACACTCGGCCATGCCTCCGGGATATTCAGGCATGACTTCCACCACTTGAAACGTTTCTCCTAAAAGCATCTTTTTCTGTTGTGAATCATGACCAGTTATTTTAATTTCATCGGACGACTGCGGAATATCCTTGCCATCCATATACAAGACCAATCCACTTTCCAGTTTTTCTTCCGACAAACCAACAAGGATTGCATTAACAGTTTTATATCCTATCATGGAAACCTGCAAGATACCGTCTGCCGGAACTCCAGTCAAGGAAAACCGACCTTGCTCATCGGTTAAAGTCCCCAAAGCTGTACCTTTAAGCAATACGCTGGCACCCATAATCGGCTTTCCGTCCGATTTTTCGCAAACCATCCCACGTATGGTCTGTCCTTTTTCCTGTCGATTAGGGAGTATTCCCGGATTTTCTGTTTCTCTGATTTCTGCATTTGAAGCAAAATCGCTAACTTTGACTGCTGAAATTTCCACTAACGAACGGGAAATTTCAGGGCGTGCAAAGGCTGCCACCGTAACAACAGCCAGAGGAAGCACATACAAATACTTCGCACGCGCCCACGGATTTGATTTCTTTTTAATCATCATAGTGATACGTTTTTTAAGTGAACTGTGATTAAAGCTGTTGGCAAGAGAGTAGAGCCTTGCGCCAACGGCTTTTTCTATTAATAGCAATTGATATCGTTTTGCGTCAATTCCCTTACGAAGCACCGCCTTATCAGCCTCATACTCATGGATATTCTGCAACTCGGTCTTCAACATCCATACAACTGGATTAAACCATTGTAAACAAGCGCAAAGACCTACAAACAATAAGTCCCAAGAATGACGGTTGCGGATATGGGCCAACTCATGCAACAAAACTTCTTCCCTTCCATGATGCAAATCGGTTTCCGAAACCACAATATAGTTCATCCAACTGAAAGGAGCAAACGGCTTTTCGAGGATAACCAGCCAATAGTTATCTTCCAACTTTTCTTTACGGTACCTACGAACCAGCATCGACACCCGTCCCAATGTCCAGACATAGCGGAGCAACATGAGCAAAACTCCTAACTCATAAACCAAGACAATGGTTTCTTGCCAGGAAAAAGGAAAAGTTTCTGCATATCCGGTTTCACTTTCTACCGCGCCGAGATCAGGCGAAACCAAGACTTCCTCCACTAAAGCCGATATCGAAACGGAAGATTCAGTTCTCCATTCAAAAGCAGGCAGCAGAAATGCCAAACCCAAAATTCCCAACAAAGCAATACGGTTACAACGATGAAACGTTTCACGACTGAGCAGCAGGTAATAAAACCCGTAAAAAGCAGACAAGCAAATTGCCACTTTCAGCATATAGACTAAAAATGCTCCCATGGTATTCAAATTTTATCGGCTTCTTCAACCTGCCTTATCAATTCTTTTAATTCGGCTACCGAAATAGCCTCCTCTTTCACTAAAGACGAAACGACACCTAAATAAGAATCATTAAAATACTTACGGATAACCCCCTTCAATGTCGTCCGCTTAAAATCATCTTTCGAAACTACAGCATAATACTGATAAGTGTTTCCATAAGTGATGTGCGAAAGATAACCCTTTTCCTCCAAACCGCGCACAACTGTAGAGAGTGTATTAAAATGAGGGCGTGGTTCGTCGTAGAAATCAAGCAGTTGCTTCACGTATAACGGACCTTTCTTCCAAAAATAACCCATTACTTCTTCTTCTTTGACTGTCAGTGTTTTCATATCGATTAAATTTATAAATACAAATAACTAAATTTTTTAGTTCAAAAACTAATATATTTAGTTAACAGAATATAAATACCTGTTCACAAACCAACATAAAGTTTCGAAAGAATGAGGCGAAAGAAACTTGTTCATGTACACAAGCAGAAATTCATCTTATAATACTTTTTTTTGATTTACATCAATAAAATAGGGTAAAAAGAAAGATTTATGCTGCAAAACATGTTTTGTATTCATAAAAGCCGTATCTTTGCAATGTAATAAAAAGGAAACAAGTCCTGGACTTAACTAAAAAGATGTTTTTAAGATAACAAATTGAAAGAACAGAGCCGGTCGGGAGACCCGCTTGATTTAGGTAAAAGTTTTTAGGTATTATTAATTAAAAAGAAAGGATAACAGTATGAAAAAGGTAAAAAACATTTTTCACAAGATGACAAATGCAGACCCTATGATTTGGGGTTATGTAATGCTTAACGAAAACGTTAGCAAGTAAGCAAGCTGATTGCTTCAAAAAGCATCAGCTTTAGTTAAGAATCTGATAAATGCCGAAAGGCACTAAACATTCATATTTTAACGAAAAAGGATGTGCTCACAAGAGTACATCCTTTTTTTATGCACTTTCTCCCGGAAAAGAAAATCCCCCGTCTACTGCTGGAGTAAACCGGGGGATCAAAGACAGCTTACTGAAACTGCTAAGCCCCAATGAGCCATGCTGTATAAGCCACATAACACGCTACTAAGAAAGCTCCTTCAAGCCGCGTAATGGTACGCTTCTTGAAAAACCACCCCACCAGCCAGAACAGAAGAGAGGCACCTATCAGTACGGCAATATCGAAATTGGTGATATTTCCCATGGGCAAGGGGAATATCGTGGCACTTACCCCCAGCACAAAGAATACATTAAATAAATTACTGCCTATCACATTACCGATGGCTATTCCCGGATTCTTCTTCACAGCCGCTACCACCGAAGTGGCAAGTTCCGGAAGGGAAGTTCCTCCTGCTACCAAGGTCAGACCAATCACCGATTCACTCACACCCATACTGCGGGCTACTCCGCTGGCTCCTTCCACAAACCACTGTCCGCCGAAGATTAAAGCAAGCAGTCCACCTATAATATAGAGAGTTGCTTTCCATGGCGAAAGTTCCTTCACTTTCTGATCTTCCGGCTGAAGCTCTCCGGCACGAGCTATGGCAAATGTATACCGCAAGAATATCAAGAAAAGAGCAAGCAAGACCAAGCCATCGATGCGGCTGATTACATTCCGCACTCCTCCGTCAAGAAACACATCATTAGCCAAGAAAGCGAAGACGAACGAAGAAAGTATAACCAGCGGAATTTCCTTGCTGAGCGTTCCTTGTCCTACCTGAATGGGAAGAACCAAGGCGGTACATCCTATAATCATCAACATATTGAAGATATTACTTCCCACCACGTTACCGATGGCAAGGTCGGCACTTCCCTGCATGGCTGAAAGCACACTGATTACCAGCTCAGGAGCAGAAGTACCAAACGCAACAATCGTCAGCCCGATTACCAGATCAGAGATATGGAAACGTTTTGCTACCGCGGCAGCCCCATCAGTCATTCCGTTGGCTCCCACCAAAATAAGAGCCAGTCCGCTCACTAAAAAAAAGAGATCATGTAGCATGTGTATTAACTTTTTAGGTGAAACAAATAAAAAAGCGGTATGAGCCTGTCACACCGCTTTTCATTCAGGTTATTTATACCATTCAATTTTCATTTATTTACAGTTTCCTGCACAACGGGGCTTGATCTGCTTGAAGAAATCATTTCCCTTGTTATCAACCAAGATAAATGCAGGGAAATCTTCCACTTCAATCTTCCAGATAGCTTCCATACCCAGCTCCGGATATTCCACACACTCGATGCTCTTGATATTATTCTGAGCCAAGATAGCAGCTGGACCACCGATTGAACCTAAGTAGAAACCGCCATGCTTTTTACAAGCATCGGTTACAGCCTGACTACGGTTACCTTTTGCCAGCATAATCATCGATCCGCCGTGACTCTGGAACAGATCCACATACGGGTCCATACGTCCGGCTGTAGTCGGACCCATTGAACCACAAGCCATACCGCTCGGAGTCTTGGCAGGACCTGCGTAATAGATAGGATGATCTTTGATGTACTGCGGCAATTCTTCACCGCGGTCCAGACGTTCTTTCAGCTTAGCATGAGCAATGTCACGGCCTACGATGATGGTACCGTTCAGTGACAGACGGGTAGCTACCGGATATTTATCGAGTTCAGCCAAGATTTCCGGCATCGGACGGTTCAGGTCAATCTTCACGGCATTGCCTTCACCAGCCTGACGCAATTCTTCCGGAATCAGTTCACCCGGATTAGAGTCGAGTTTTTCAATCCAGATACCATCTTTATTGATTTTACAACGTACGTTACGGTCGGCTGAACAAGAAACGCCCAAACCTACCGGACAAGAAGCTCCGTGACGAGGCAAGCGAATGATGCGTACATCGTGCGCATAATATTTACCGCCGAACTGTGCACCCAAACCAATGCGGTGTGCTTCTTCCAGCACTTGTTTTTCCAGTTCCACATCGCGGAATGCACGTCCGTATTCATTACCTGTGGTAGGCAAGTTATCATAGAAACGGGTAGAAGCCAATTTCACGGTCAGCAGGTTCTTTTCTGCTGAAGTTCCACCGATAACGAAAGCAATGTGATACGGAGGACAAGCAGCTGTACCCAAAGTCTTCATTTTTTCTACAAGGAACGGCACCAGAGTAGCCGGATTCAAGATAGCTTTAGTTTCCTGATACAGATAAGTCTTGTTAGCCGAGCCACCTCCTTTCGTTACGCAAAGGAATTCATACTCCATACCCTGCGTAGCTTCAATATCAATCTGAGCCGGCAAGTTACAGCGTGTATTCACTTCATCGTACATGGTAAGCGGTGCATTCTGCGAGTAACGGAGGTTTTCTTCAGTATAGGTTTTATACACACCTAATGAAAGTGCCTCTTCATCGCAGTAGCCAGTCCATACCTGCTGTCCCTTTTCACCATGAATAATGGCTGTACCGGTATCCTGACAGAAAGGTAATACTCCTTTAGCTGCCACTTCTGCATTACGCAAGAAAGTCAGTGCCACATACTTATCATTATCGCTTGCTTCCGGGTCGGTCAGGATTTTAGCCACCTGTTCGTTATGCGAACGGCGAAGCATGAAAGAAACGTCACGGAAAGCAGCGTTAGCCATTGCAGTCAAACCTTCTTTTTCGATTTTCAGAATCGGTTTGCCTTCAAACTCGCTTACAGACACATAGTCCTTGGTAAGCAGATAGTATTCAGTTGTATCTTTACCGTGTTCGAACATCGGCTGATACTTGAATTCGGGTGTTGCCATAATGATGAATAAATTAAATGTTAGTTATCGTGGAAGCAAAGTTACAAAGTATTATTGAAATTTTTCCTTAATCAAGGTGAAAAAATCGTCCCTTCACCGGCTTGCTTCTCATTTAGTAGCCTTATTGAGAATGACTAACGCTCCGATGACTCCCGGAACCCAACCAGCCAAAGTTAAGATTAACACGATAAGTACAGAACCACACCCCTGATCGATAACGGCAAGAGGGGGAAATAAAATTGCTAAAATAACTCGTAAGATAGACATTGTATATATATTTTTTTAATGTTTTACCGCACGTAACAGTTCGTCTTGCAGAATATCTACTCCCGGGAAGCCTACATGGGTATAAGCTACGCTTCCATCGGGATTAACCACCAGATAAGCCGGAATGCCTTTTATATGATACGTTTCACAAAGATATTCCCACTGCTCCTCAGTCAGCCGGTAATGGATACCGGGAATTTCTTCCAGCATCGTTCTCCAGACAAGCTCAGGAGAAGAGGGTCCCGTAAGATAAAGATATACGACAGGCTCCGATGCCAGCTTTTTACGGAGCGGACGCATGACCTTAAAGCTTTTCCGGCAGGGAGCACACCAAGTGGCCCAAAAATCAACCAGCACAGCCTTTCCACGGTAAGGAGCCAGCAGAGCCGGAAGAACGTCCTCACCCGAGAGATTCTTATCGAGTTCACCTACCCAAGCTTCTTTCTCAGAACCCATGCGCATGATTTCATCCTTCAAAGCTTGGTTCCGCAAACGCACATAAGCACTTATCTCCGGAAACGTTACCGCATCGAGCAGTTTGTTGTCGGATGACTGTAATTCTTTTTTCGCCAGTATTTTTTCGCACAACGGCTTCACCCGCTCCGCATCTTCACGGAACTGAGCCTTCAGGCTCTCATTGTCCATGAGGTTACTCTCAACGGCATGGAATACATCTAATGCCGGCGAACGCTTTCCCGATGCCAGCTCTGTATTAATCAGCTCGGCTGCCCCGTCGAACCATGCCTTCTGCTTTTTTTCATAATTCTTATAGTGGAGCCTTGAAGCCGACATGCTCAACTTAGAAAGGTCAATATAAACCGTAGTTTCCTCACCGGGAACCAGAAACAGACGAAGCACTGCCTGATTTACCTTCAGCTTCACCGTATCGGGTTGTAGCATCTCCGTTTCGAGATGAAAAGAACCATCCTGACGTATGCGCACCCGGCTGCTCCATTCCTTATCAAACAGCCGGTCGTAATAGAGGAGATTCATGGAGAAAGGCATACGCACGTCATAGCCCAACAGATAGCCGTTGACTACTGCCTTTCCGGGCGACAGTCCAGGTTCCGGCAGTTCGCGGGTTTCACCCTGCTGTTTTTCCTTCAGAAACTCGGGAATATACACATAAGGCTCCTTCCGGCTCAGCTGTATACCGTAAATGGCTCTTCCAGTACCCTCTTCTATCAAGTCGACTTCATGAATACTCCGGGGAACCGGTGCAAAAGAAAGAACAATATGCATCCGTCCGCTCTCAGGAATTCTTTCCGGCTCAATGAGACCGCCTATTGAAATGCCACCGGCTTCGCGCAACAGGAAACGTTGTTGCCCGGCAACCAGCCAAGTATCCGGAGAAATGACAGCCACGCTGCCCGGCTTTCCGTAAAGCACAGCATCTACCTGCGTATGCTCATCGGTAAGAATGAGTTTTTTCAACTCCAGTTCTGAGGTAGCAGCCGCTATAAAGGACGGACACTCTACCACACGCTTGGAGAAACCCTGTGCCTGCACGAAACCGTAAAACAAGCACATCAGAAAGATTGCCATCAAACGATACATCATACCAATTGCGTAATTTATAACAGACCACTGATGCGGTCAATCAGTTCATTTCCCAGTTCAGTCTTCACCTTTATATGTTCAAGCACGGCTGTAACAAACGGATTGCTTTCAAATACGCCCCGCACTTCCTCGAAGTCGCGCACCTGCTCCTCTCTGTTTCCATCGGCACCGAAACCGGTCATCGAGGTCAGTGAGAACTCTTTCTTTGCATCTTCATATACCATCCGGTCAAGCCATACCACGGCTTCCTGCCAGCGGCGCACGATAGCTACAATATCTTTTGCTGTAATTTCATCGGCTTTCAGTCCGTAAAACTCCAGCATCTGTTCATAAGCCCACGTCCATTCATAGGTATAATAAGCCGCATGCATACCGGCAAAGCGGTCATGAATTTCGTCCACCGAGTTCAGGCGGCCTCCTTCTATATCTTCCATCAAGCGTTCAATCTCGCTTTTCGGAGCAATCAGCCCCGACACATCCACCCATTCGCCTGTTCCGACGGGCGTATCAGGTTTCAAGCGGGCACGGATTTCTTCATCACTCCGGAAATGTATCTCCTCCAGACGCTTGATGACGGAGTTTCCCAAAAATTTATGGATGGCGGTTTCATAAAAATGAATTCCTTTATTCAAAGCCGAATTCTTGATTTTCGCACTTTGATACGAATAGATTTCAGAAGTCTCGCCCGACACGCGTGCCAACTCCTTCAGGATAGCCCGCCCGGACATCATTTTCTGAATGGTATACGGGCTCAGCAAGTTATAATTAATCTGGTCGAGCCGGTTCGGGTCTTTACGTAAGTCGCGCTTGGGCCACTTTTGCGCATCGCGGATGGTTCCCACACTCCGCAGGTTGACTCCCGGCACCAGATAGGTGGTATTCTTTTCTTCTATCAGATAAGAGAAAGGCAGATTCGAAGTATCAGGATGGTTGACATGCCGCCCCATGACCAGAGAGAAGGCTCCGATACGGGCAGGCCACAGCAGATACGAATCGGAAGTGGTCTTGGCACCCCGTTCCAATGCTCCCTGATGAATCGGTCCGAGTTTATACATGTGGTTGCTCTGGTTCGACCCGGAGCCGGCATTCATAAACGAGAACATACCGGCAATAAGCAGCGTAGATTTATGATGTGTCACGGTAAACGGACCGGCAAAGATGGCACAAGCCTCTCCGTTTTCTTCCTGACAGTTGCTGAAAAACAAGGAATCGGAAGCCGAATAGCTATGCCCCAAGTGACAGGCCTGTCCTACAAAGCAGCGGGTCAGCACCGTGCCGTCTTCCACATGCGAACCGCTTGAAATGATAAAATCATCACAGATTACTCCATAACCGATATGCACCGGGGCATGGACATTGCTGTTGATGCTTCCGTTTTTCAGTCGCCCTGTACCTTCTATTTCACAATAGTCGCCGATACGGACATTCTTAATATATCCGGCATCGACAATGGTGACATGGCTGCCTATCGTACCCGTTTCGGAAGCATGAGCCTCAGCATATTCGCCGATAATTTGCTTCATGCGGTCAATCAGTCCCGGACGGTGGCGGTAGAGTGCCATGATATACGCCTGATGAGCCGACAAGCGGTCATGAATCACCACTTCACGCCCGCCGGTTTCATTCAGAACCGAGACTTCCAGTCCGTTACCGAACTTGCTGCGCTTATCTACCAGAATGATGTCTACATTCTCAATAAACGTATGGTCGCCTATCTCATAATTGGCAATGTAATTTTTTACATTCTCAATGCAGCAGTTGTTTCCTACCGACACATTATGCAAGGTGACATACGCCAGTCCGGCATGCTTCGTGATTCCTCCGGGCAAATGAAACTCGCCCTCGAATACTCCCAGGCGCACCTTCCCCGAGAAACGGGTATGACGCACAAAGTCGGGTACAAACTCCTTGGCCACTTCCACCAAGCTCCAGTCGGCGGCACTACAATACTGCGCCTCCAACTTTTCTATTTCCTGTGCAGAAAGCAAACGATATTCCATGTTCAGTCTTTGTATTTTGTGTGAGTAAAGCCGGTCAGTACGACCGGACCACTATTCTTCGTAAGTTTGATAAAGGAAATCGTTATACGGATATTTCTGCACATGCAGTTCTCTGATTTTTCCGTATAACAACGCCCTCAGTTCTTCTATATTGGTCTTATTGCGGGCAGAAATAAAGATACAGTTGTCATGCATCTTTGCCATCCACGTACGCATCAGCTCATCGAGCGTGATATTCTCTTTGGTCTTCGGAGTCAGGTCATCTTCAGCCTTTTCCACATACGTATAAGCATCAATCTTATTGAAGACAATCACCGTAGGCTTACCTCCTGCACCCAAGTCGGCAATGGTTTTGTCGACCACCTGAATCTGTTCTTCAAAGTCGGGATGCGAAATATCTACTACATGAACCAGCAGATCGGCTTCGCGCACCTCATCGAGTGTTGACTTAAACGAGTCAACCAAGTCGGTAGGCAGCTTGCGGATAAATCCTACTGTATCAGAAAGCAGGAAAGGCAAGTTTTCAATAATCACCTTGCGCACCGTGGTATCAAGGGTAGCAAAGAGTTTGTTTTCTGCAAACACCTCACTTTTTGCCATCAGGTTCATCAGTGTAGATTTACCCACATTGGTATATCCCACCAAAGCGACACGAATCAAGCGGCCGCGGTTCTTGCGCTGGGTAGATTTCTGCGTATCAATCTCCGCCAGACGCTGTTTCAGCAGGGCCATACGGTTCAAAATGATACGGCGGTCCATTTCCAGCTGGGTTTCACCCGGTCCGCGAAGACCCACCGAACCCTTTCCACCTCCGGCTCCGGAACCACCTCCCTGACGTTCCAGGTGAGTCCACAGGCGCTGCAGGCGGGGCAGCATATATTTATATTGTGCCAGCTCCACCTGCGTCTTGGCATTGGCAGTCTGGGCACGCATGGCAAAAATATCAAGAATAAGCGAAGTACGGTCAAGTATCTTCACCTTCAGTTCGTTTTCTATATTGCGAAGCTGTTTGGCTGAAAGCTCATCATCAAAAATCACCATACCGATTTCGGTTTCCTCTTCTTCATTCTGTACAGCCAGGTATTCTTTTATCTCCTGCAGCTTTCCTTTTCCTACATAAGACACGGTATTGGGATAATCTAATTTCTGGGTGAAACGTTTTACCACTTCCGCCCCTGCCGTCTCGGCAAGAAAAGCAAGCTCATCCAAATATTCATTGGTTTTACGTTCGTTCTGGTTCTGGGTTATCAAACCCACCAAGACAGCTCTTTCCGTCTGTGCTTCTGATATTACAAATTCTTTCATTCAAGCATATTGTTTATAAACGTCGCAAATATAAGAAAAAAGGAACGATGCCGTACTTTTTTAAACAGGTTTCCTTTCTTTAGCCCTTAAAAATAGCTATTTATAAACAAACTAAACTGTTTCACTTAACCCATACAAAATATATGAAGAAAATAAGCTACCGTTTGGTTTACAACCGAAAAAAACATTTAAACCGACAAGGGAAGGCGCTCATTCAGATAGAAGCTTATCTGGACAAACAGAAAATTTATTTTTCTACCCATATCTATGTATATCCGGAGCAATGGGATGACAGACGCAAACAGATTATTGCGCATCCGCAAGATGAGGAACTGAACCGGATGATTGACGAGTCAGTCTTACAGCTACAATGGAAAGAACTGGAATATTGGAAGCAGGGAAAGGTTATCTCGCTGAATCTGCTGAAACCTCAAAAGACTGAATCTGAGTCGTTCTCTCCCGAGCTGATTGCTTTTGGCAGAAAAGTGATTGCACAGTCATGGCGGAAAGAAAGTACCAAAAGGAATCTGAATACCACACTTGATATCTTGCAGGTTTTCCGCCCTTCATTGCGCTGTAACGAACTGACTTATTCTTTCCTGCTGGAATTTGAAAATCATTTGAGGCAGTGTAAATACAGCGTCAACACCATTGCCAAACACATGAAACATCTGCGTACGCTCACAAATGAGGCTATCCGGCAGGGCTATCTGAGCCATAACGACTATCCGTTCCGTAATTACCGCATCAAGACGGAGACCAAAACCCACAAGTTTCTTCTTCCCTCTGAGCTTCAGCTGCTGGAGAATTTAACGGTATCCGATAAGTATCCTGAACTGAAACATATACTTGATGCCTTTCTTTTTTGCTGCTATACCGGATTGAGGTATTCTGATTTCACGTCGCTATCGACTGAAAACTTCATTACACTCAACGAAAAGCTGTGGCTGGTGTTTCATTCGCAAAAAACCGGAATCAGAATCACCATTCCGCTTTATTTGCTCTTCCACGGAAAGGCAATCCGCATCTTAAACAAGTACAAGCCTCAGGAAAATAACCTGTTCCGGCTGAACGGAAACTCGACAGTAAACAAGAATCTGGAACGCTTACGCCTACTTGCCAACTTGCATAAGCATATTTCGTTTCATACCGCCCGACATACCCATGCTTCTTTACTGTTATATCAAGGGGTGCGTATTACGACCATACAGAAACTGCTCGGTCACCGGAGTGTGAAAACAACCGAAATATACAGCGAGGTGTTTCCGGAAACCATTATCAAAGAACTCGAAAAACTGAATCATTGACAGGCTCCGGAAGCAGCGGTGGCAAGCCTTCAATTTGCCACTGTTGCTTTGCTTCATCTCTGAATTTTTGTTTTCACAAAATTTGCCTGCACCCTACACGTTTTTAGGGTTAACCAACTATGAAAGAAGAAGTTACCGCGTGCAGGGTACAGTGTAGGACGGTGTAGGACGCAGATTTGCCTACACGCATTTGTACTGTCTATTGATTTACATCCGATGGGCTGACAGATTGCATTTTAAGTGCCTGAAAATGTCCTTTTCTTTGATATAAACTACCGTTTTTCCTTATGCAAACTCAAAACAAAAGCTTTGGCTGTAAAAACAAAACCTCTGTTTATAGAGCCAAAAGCTCTGTTTTTACAAACAGTGGTTCTGTTTATAGATTTCTCCGGCAAATTTCGGATTATATAGGGAAAGAAACTGATTTTTCCACAGGCAGAACCGCTTTTTAAATGCCGTCTCATTCGCATTTTATTATATCGATATTAACACTCTAAGAGCATCTAATACGAAGAAAACATCCTTGCCTGAAGACAAACAGCCATCCGAAAAGGAAATTCTGTAACATGAATTCCTGACCATTGCCGAAGTAGCCTTACTTCTTCGGGTGACAGAACGTACTGCCTATAATTTTATTATGAGAAGTTTCTCGCTACGGGAGAGGTGCTTTCGAGCAATACCGATGCAGGTTCGTCATTAGGGTCTTGCGGTACTAGTTTTCCCTGTATCGCCCATTGTAATATGCTGTTCTTTAATTGTTTTCCGTTCATTATTCGTCTTTCTATTCTTTTTCAAAATTGCGTTTACCTTCTTGTAGTTCAAAGAACTCTTTTTGTTCACGTATTTCCCGGCTTAATTCTTCTTCTGTGGGAAGATAGGTAAGATATTTAGCTGCGAATAGCTGTTTACTGTCTTTCAGAATAGAGTAACGAGCCAAGTCTTTGCTGGTGTCAGAACATAACAACAAACCGATAGTTGGATTATTGCCTTCTTCCTTTTTGAGTTCATCATACATTCGAATATACATATCCATCTGACCAACATCCTGATGGTTTATTTGTGTGGTCTTAAGGTCAATAATCAGATATGACTTCAAAATGATATTATAAAACACGAGGTCAATGTAGAAATCTCCCATGTCTGTTTTGATGTGTTGTTGTCGTGCCACAAACGCATAACCTTTTCCTAGCTCCATGATGAAAGTCTGCAAGTGGTCTATAATAGCAGTTTCCAAGTTCGATTCACAGTATATAGGATTGTGAGATAGTCCCAGAAATTCTGCAATAACAGGATTTTTCAGATACGACAACTTATCCCGTTCAAAGTCTGCGGTCAGGCTGTTCATTTCGTTAGTTACTTCATGACGCAACTGTTCCGGGGTTTGCAACAGACGTCTATAATACTGAGAAGATATATTGCGTTGCAAGGTTCGATAGTCCCATTGTGTACGAGCGGTTTCTTTCAGATACCACAAACGTTCAACTTCATCCTTAACACGCATAAGACGTTCATAATGAAGCCATGACACATTCGGATAGAATGGTATAACAGATTCGTCAGGCAATGATTGACGAATGGAAAACTGAGTGATATTGAATTCGTCAAGCAATGATTGACGAATTTGCAGATTGCGGAACTTGATGTAAAAAGAACGCATATTCTTGATACTCGTCAGTCCGAAACCTCTACCATATTCTTCTGTAAGGCTTTGTGATGCAAGCTCAAGTACTCGCTTACCATATTCGGCACGTTCTTTTCCTTCTTGTTCTTGCTCTACAATACGCCATCCGATAAGCCAATTACGAACCACCAACAAATGGTCGGCAGCACGATAGGCTTGGCTTCTTGCTTCTCCTGCAATATTCTTTAGGTCGGAGACGAAGCGTGATTCCTGTTGGGTCAATCTGTTTTGGGTGATGTCTTTCTCGCTTTCCATCGTTCTAAAATATTTCTTGTTTTGTTCCCGACATATATGTCGATAGCAAACAGCAATTTCTTAATTATCAAGTGAACTACCGCTAAACTAAAGATTTAGCGGCTTCGGAGATACCAATACCTCCTC